>ULNI01021036.1_pt1 | contig 26409 bp, 33 predicted proteins | sample 1951881 | NCBI WGS metagenome assembly ULNI01 (sample SAMEA4835573, study PRJEB28245) | human gut metagenome | biome: gut microbiome; material: fecal sample | place: Denmark | collected 2008
CTTGACAAGCTCGACAGCATTTTGAAAGAAATCAAAGATGACGCAGAAAGGAGCACAGACAATGCCGTACACGAGTAAGCAAAAGGAATACATAGCAAACGCAACACATCGCTGGAACATTAAAAGCGGTGCGGTGCGTTCGGGCAAAAGTTTTGTTGATGTCACCTGTATTGTGCCTATGCGTATTCGAGAGCGAATAGGTAAAGACGGTTTGTGCTTTATCATCGGAGTGTCAAAGGAAACTATCGAGCGAAATGTACTGCAGCCTATGCGAGAGCGTTACACCTCTGATGTTGTCGGTACGATTAACAGCCGAAACATTGCGAAGGTGTGCGGTGAAGATGTGTATTGTTTGGGTGCGGAAAAGGTCAGTCAGGTTGCTAAAATTCAGGGTGCGTCGGCAAAATATATTTACGGTGATGAGGTTGCAAAGTGGAACGAAGATGTTTTCAATATGCTTAAATCCCGACTTGACAAGCCTTATTCGTGCTTTGACGGCAGTTTAAACCCTGAACACCCAACTCATTGGCTCAAGAAATTCATTGACAGTGACGCAGATATTTATTTGCAGGAATACACGATTTTCGATAATAAATTCTTATCCGAGGAGTTTGTGAAGAACCTTTGCAATGAATATGAGGGCACTATTTTCTATGACCGTCTTATTCTCGGCAAGTGGGTGCGTGCCGAGGGTGCTATTTACCGCCGATTTGCCGATAATCCCAAAAAATTTTACTGTCAAATTACCGACAAAATCAACACGGATTTACCGTACAGGCAGTTTTTGAAGTCGGAACTTGAAGAAGTAACAATCGGCATTGACTTTGGCGGCAATAAATCGGGCCACGCATTTGTGGCGACGGCAAAGACAAGAGGCTACAATAATTTAATAGCGTTGAAAAGCGAACGGCACTTCGGTGAATACGACGGAAACGACATTGACAGGCTGGCAATTAATTTTGCACAGTCTGTTTTTGATTTGTGCGGTGTTGTTGACTTTGTGTATTGGGATAACGCCGAAACCGTGCTCGGCAGAGGCATTAAACGAGCGTTTGAAGAACATTTCCCGAATACCATAGTCAGACCCGCACGCAAATACCCCGTACAGGACCGTATTCAATGCCTGTTGCGACTTATGGGCGCTGGCAGATTCTTTTACACTGACGGCTGCGATACGCTTAAAATGGCATTGTGCGAGGCTGTATGGAATGATAAAAAACTTGTTGACGAAAGACTTGACGACGGTTCAACCGACATCGACAGCCTCGACAGTTTTGAATACACATTTGAACGGGATATAAAAAGATTTATAAGGGCGGTGTGAAATGCAATTCATAAATTTTTTGAAAGGAGTGTGGCAGAGAATGTTCCCTCTAAAGGATATTAAACAGGCTTTGGGCGTTAAACTTGCGATTACAGATGATATGATGCAAAGCATTGAAATGTGGCAGAAATGCTTTGCGGGGCAGGCTTTTTGGCTTTCCGACAGCGTTATAAGTTTAAGGCTTGAGCAGGCGATTACAAGAGAGTTTGCAAACATCACGCTTAACGAAATGACCGCAAGCGTAAGCAATGACAAATTGCAGAAAATCTTTGAAACCGCAACGGAAGACCTTAACTCCGAATTGCAGTCGGGCCTTGCAACAGGCGCAATGGTGATTAAACCGTTAGGCGGCGACAAGGTGCAGTATATTTCCGCAAATGCCTTTGTGCCGATTGAATTTGACGCAAGGCATAGGCTTGTAAAAGTCATCTTTCCTGAATTTAAGAAGATCGGCGACAACTATTACACAAGGCTTGAGTATCACAGCCTTGATACCGAAAAGGGATTGACAATTACCAACACTGCTTATGTGTCTGCAAGTGAGGGGCAACTCGGAAGAGAAATTCCGCTTGCGGCAGTTGACGAGTGGGCAAGCCTGCCGAATGCTGTTACATACCCCGCAATGCTCCGCCCTGCTTTCGGTTATTTTCGCACACCGATTAAAAACACGATTGACGGCTCATCTTGCGGTGTTTCTGTCTACGCAAATGACATAAATCTTATTCGTAAAATAGACACACAATTCGGCAGACTTGATTGGGAGTTTGAGAGCGGCGAAAGGGCAATACATGTTGATGCCGCAGCTTTCAAGAAAGAGGGTACTGAAAAACTCAACAAAAGACTTTACAAAGCTGTAGATGTTGACCTCGGAGATAATGAATTGTTCAAAGATTTTTCTCCTGCAATTCGTCAATCTGATATTACGGACGGGCTAAATACATATCTTCGCAGACTTGAATTTTCGGTCGGTCTTGCATATGGCGACCTATCCGACCCCGACACTGTCGCAAAGACGGCTACGGAGATATTATCGGCTAAGAACCGAAAGTACAACACTGTATCGGCAATTCAGAAACAGCTTAAATATTGTCTTGACGATTTGGTGTATGCTCTCGCCTTTTACAATTCGCTGACAACAAGCGGTTACACATTCGTTTGTGACTTTAAGGACAGTATTCTCACCGATGAACAGACCGAACGCACACAGGATATTCAGGACTTGAGTCTTGGAATTATGCGACCTGATGAGTATCGTATGAAATGGTACGGAGAGGACGAAAAGACAGCAAAAAAGAACCTGCCGCAGTCCTCGGAGGTTGTTGACTGATGTTTACTCCCGAAGTTACAGAGGCAATCCCGATTGCGCTCGAGCAAATTTTTGACAGCCTGCAAATGAGCATAATGACGGAAATAGTAAGAATGTTACTTGAAGCTGCGGAGATTATACCGTCAACAGGCTATAAAATGAGCAGATTATACGATTTAGGTACAAGCAAAAAGCGAATCAAAGACATTGTCGCAAGGACACTTAACCTTAGCGATAAAGAAGTTGAAAACATCTTTACAAATATAACGGAAAGCGGATATAACGAGGCGGAGAGTGCTTTTATTGAACAAGGCAAGGAGTTTATACCATATTCAGAAAACGAGCCACTACAGCAATTTGTGAGGGCTGTACAAGAGCAGACACAAAACGAATGTAAAAACATTACACAGTCAATGGGCTTTGCAAAGCGACAGCCTGACGGCAGTTTGGGCTTTACTCCCGTTGCAGACTATTATCAAGAAACACTTGATAAAGCCGTCACGGAAATTGCAAGCGGTGCGAGTGATTATAATACCGTACTCGAAAAAACCGTAACCGAAATGACAAACAGCGGATTGCGTACGGTTGACTATGCAAGCGGTCACAGCAATAGAGTTACCGTTGCGGCAAGGCGTGCGGTGTCAACAGGACTGAATCAGGTTGTGGGCAAAATCAATGAGGAAAACGCCGAAAAACTCGGCACAAATTACTTTGAGGTATCGTGGCACAGTGGAGCAAGGCCGAGCCATCAGGTGTGGCAAGGCAGAGTGTACAGTAAGGAAGAACTCGAGAGCGTGTGCGGACTTGGCACGGTAACAGGACTTTGCGGCGCAAACTGCTATCACTCATATTCGCCTTTCACTCCCGGCATAACTCCACGCACATACACAGATGAACAGCTCGACAAGATGAACGCAGAGGAAAACAAGCCTGTAGAATACAACGGCAAGACATACACAAAGTACGAGGCAACCCAAAGACAGCGCAGACTTGAAACCACAATGCGGGCACAAAGGCAGAAAATAAAATTGCTTGAAGAAGGCGGGGCTGACGAGCAAGCAATAATTAACGCTCGTGCAAGATATGTAAAAACTTCCGATGAATATGTGAACTTCTCAAAAAGCGTCGGACTTTCTCAACAATGGGACAGGGTAACGGTTGGCGGCAGCAGCGTTGAGGGTATTACAAAGCCTAAAAAAGCCAGTTCACCGATAGGCGGAATAAAAACTACTTCTTTGCCGATTAAAAACACAGAAAATCATACCTTTAAAGGTAAATTCGGTGTTGAAAAATCGGGCGGTAGTGGTATAATAAAAGAGGAAAATAAAAAGCCTATTACGCCAATAACAGATAAAGCTATCGAGCGAGTGCCGAAAGTTGATATTGCCGGATATTCTGAAGAACAAAGGGTTGAAATTCAAAAACAACATAAGGAACTTTTGAAATTTTCAAAAGAACAAAATGACAATAAAGAAGTTGCATTTGTTTTTCGCGACGGATTGGTTGACTATAAACCATTTACAGGTTCTGATGAAAAAATTGACTTTGGCACATACTTGGAGACAAAAGGAAAAAATTTAACTATTTTACATAATCATCCGAGAAACAGTAGTTATTCTATGAACGATTTGGATGTATTTGCAAATAAAAATGTTAGAACAATTACTATTGTAAAAAACAACGGCACAGTTGAATATTTAACTAAAACCGATGATTTTGACAACAATAGATTTGCTCTTGAGTGTAATAGATTGTATAAGAAGATAGTGGTTAAGGAAACCGATGAGGAAAAAGATAGATTTGTTAAAACTTTGCTAAATAAATCAAAAGCTGGGGTGATTTGGAGTGGAAGAAAATAAATCAAGAAACGCAATTATCGACGGACCTATTGAATTGCAAATAAAATGTATGGAAGAATTTCTTTCTACATTAACAGACGAAGAAAAAGAACGCTCAATGTCGAGTGAATTTGACTACTTGGAAGAAGACTAACCGCTCCTTGTGGGCGGTTTTGTTATGCGTGAATTTAATACAGAGATTAGCACTTAATCAATCAGATTGAGTGCTTTTTTAATACCCAAAATCAGAAAGGCGGTGACAAAATGAAAGTAAAAGTAGTTGTGTCGTTTAACGATAAAATGAACGGTCTTATCAACAGACCTGTCAATGAAGTCTTTGAATGTACCAAAGACCGAGCGAAAAGCCTTATTGACAGAGGTTTTGTTATTGAGGTTGAAGACAACAAAAATAAAGCAGATTAAGCACCCTTGCATTTGATTGCATAGGTGCTTTTATTTTACCCCGCCGTTGGTTTATACGGCTGAATTTCTACCGCAGGCAAAGCGGAATATAAGCTATGCAGAAAGGATTTATATTATGAAGAACATACACACACTTCTCTCTGAAATCGGTATTACGATTCCCAATGAGAAAAAGGCAGAGTTTGACAAGGCGGTGCTTGCAAATTACAAGACTGTTGCAGAGGTTGAAAAAATCACAACAGCAAGAGATAATTACAAATCACAGCTTGAAACAGCACAGACAGCACTTAAAGAGTTTGAGGGCGTAGATGTCGAAAATCTTAAAGGCGAGATCGCAAAACTCAACACAAGCCTTAAAGACAAAGAAACCGAGTATCAGACAAAAATTGCCGATATGGAGTTTAACTCTGTACTTGACGGCGCTATTTCAAAGAGCGGTGCGAGAAACGCAACGGCGGTCAAGGCTTTGCTTGACCTTGACAGTCTTAAAACATCAAAAAATCAGGCAGACGATATTACTAAGGCTCTTGAAAGCGTTAAGAGCGAAAACAGCTATATGTTCGGTTCTGATGAGCCGTTCCAAAATCCTGTAAAGAATACAGGAAACGCAGGTATTAAGTCAAACCCTCTTGCAAGTATGAGAGCGGCAATGGGACTTAGTACAGACGAAAAATAATTAATGAGGTGAAAATTTATGGCAAATTCTATTGCACTTTTTAAAACTTACACAGCCTTGCTCGATGAGGTTTATAAGCAGTCGGCACTTACAAGCGAGCTTGACGGTGCGTCCGACCTTGCGACAGCGGGCGCAAACTCCAATGAACTTATTATTCCAATGATTTCAATGGACGGACTTGCAAATTATTCCCGTAACAGCGGATATGTTGGCGGCGATGTTACCCTTACTAACGAAACGGTTAAATGTAACTTCGACCGTGGCAGAATGTTTACTGTTGATACAATGGACAATGTAGAAACCGCAGGCGTTGCGTTCGGCAGACTTTCGGGCGAGTTTATCCGCACAAAGGTTGTGCCGGAGCTTGACGCATTCCGCTTTGCCGCATACGCAAGTCACGCAGGTATTACCTCTGCCACACCTGCAAACCTTACCACAGGTGCGGCGGTAATTGAAGCACTCCGCAAAGGTACTACTCAGATGGACGAGGACGAAGTTCCGTACGAGCAGCGTTACCTTTACATTACACCAACTCTTTACGGACTTGTGCAGGATTTGGACACAACAAAGTCAAGAGAGGTTCTCAGCAGATTTGCTAAGATTATCACAGTGCCGCAGACACGCTTTTATACAGCGATTGAACAGCTTGACGGCACATCAAGCGGCAAGACCAAGGGCGGCTATCAGAAAGCCACTGCCGCCTCAAACATCAACTTTATGATTATTCATAAGCCTGCCCTTATCCAGTTTACTAAGCACCTTGACACTAAGGTAATTGAACCGTCGGTAAATCAGGACTCGGACGGTTACAAGTTCGGTTACAGAATGGTAGGCATTGCAGATGTGTACGAAAACAAGACCGCTGGTATTTACTGTCACACAGCGGTTAAGTCTTAAAGGAGTGTGAAGTATGACCGTTTACGCTGACGAAAACTATTATAAATCCGTATATCTATGTGGCAGAAAAGCGGTCATTACCTCCGCTTTTGCCTACTATGCAAGAGAGGCAACGCTTATTATTAATGCTTACACAGGCTCAAATATTGACGATACAAAGGATATAATCGAGCCTGTGAAACTTTGTTGCTGTGAGGTCGCAGAGCTGATGTATAAAGCCGATAATATGAGCGGCAGTGAGGGCATAACATCAGAAAAAGTCGGAGATGTGTCACGCTCGTATGAAAGCTGTGAGGTTCGCAAAAAGCAACTTACACGATGTGTTAAATCCGCAGTATATAAGTATCTTGCAGACACAGACCTTTTGTACAGAGGTGTTTGATTATGTTTACGGATACTATGATGACCCTTTACAGATTTAACGGCAAAGGGTTTGACAGGCTTATTATTCCGCATTGCCATTGGCAGGAGTGCAAAGCCGCTAACGTACTTAAAAGCGGAATGCAGAACGCTGACGGAATAGCTATATACATTCCGTTAAATGCGCTTGTTCTTGCTCCGAATGATTTTTTATTTCCGAGCAACGGTCTGTTTCCAAACGCTGATATATCCCCTCTGTCCCCCTCTCAAGACATTATTGTAAAAGGTGAGTGTAATTTCATCTTTGATAATTCAAGCGACAGGAGCGTATCAGAGAGCCTAAAAACCTTGCGTGACAAATACGAAATTCACACAGTAATGAGTATTGACCGTTTGCTTTACGGCCCTGCGGATTTACAGCACATCAAAGTATCTGCGAGGTGATTAAATGCTTTTTAATGTAAATCAGCCGACAGATGTTAGCGGCACTCTTTCTCTCAAGTGGAATAAAGAATTTGCTAATGATTTAAACAAGCATATAGCAAGAGCACAACGAGAGGTTGACAAGGATTGCATTAAGCTGATGAAGCCGTACACACCTTTTAAAATGGGTGTACTCGAAAACTCCGCAACTATACATACCGTTATCGGCAGTGGAGAAATTAAACAGATTACACCTTATGCAAGGTATCTTTACTATGGCAAGGTGTATGGTCCCAACTATCCGATCGTGCGAGAAAAAGACGGTACGGAGCATATCGTATTCGGGCACTATAGCGGTGACGGCATTATAATCGGTTGGCGAAGTCCTAAAGGCAAGAAAAAACACCCGACAGGCAGAGATATTCACTACAGCAAGGACAAGCACCCGCTTGCGGGCAAAATGTGGTTTGAGCGAATGAAAGCCGACCGCAAAGGAGATATTCTGCAAGCGGCGGCAAGAAGACTTGGGAGTAATGCAAAATGAATATAATCGAACTTGTAAGGTCCGTTGTGCAGGAGTTTCCGAAAATCGGCGAGCTTGTGCACATTGATTATTCAACAAACAAAGTACAGGATTTTGGACTTTCTCCGACAGGTGACACGCTTGTCAGCGAAGACATTTTAGGGAATCAAATACGCAATCACACCTTTATCCTGTACGCTACCTGTCAGTCACTCAACGATTATGACCGCCTTGTAAACAGCGGAATGCTGCTTGAACTGCAAATGTGGCTTGAACGGCACGCAGAGGGTGACATAGAAGTTGAAGTCGGCGACAACGTTTTATGCGGTGAGCTTAAAAAACTCACTTGCTCAAACGGAATGCTTTACAGCATACCTGACGAAAACAACAACGGCGGTGTGCAGTACCAATTGCAAATCACCGCCCAATACGCTATTGAAAATTGATTAAAAATTGAAAGTGAGGAATTATTATGGCAGCATCAACACCCGATATCGGTAAACTCAAAAGAAGTTACCTTTTACATTTTATTGACGCAAGCTTTGGCACAGGCGAAAGTCCAAAGTGGTATCTTATCGGCAAGGACATTGACGATATGTCGGTCGAGCTTAGTCCGGACACAAGCACAGTAAAGAACATTCTTGATGAAATCTCTGTAAATGACAACGGCTACGAGCCTACCCTTGACGCAGGTACATATTACGCAAACACAGGGGACAGTATTTATACAAAAATTAAGGACATTGCAATGAACCGCCTTACCGGTGATGACTGCAAAACCAAAATTCTTGAAGTGCTCATTGACAAGAAAACAGGCCCTTATGATGCTTGGATTGAGGACTGCATTGTTAAGCCGCAGTCATACGGCGGTGCGCAGGGCGGTGTAAACATTCCGTTTAATGTTACATTTGACGGCAACAGAAAGCAGGGTACAGCGACAATCTCAGATAAGGTACCGACATTTACCGAAACTGTATAAGGAGTGATTCTATGCAGAGTTTGAATTTTAAAACTCCCTTAAAAACATATGCAATCAACAATGATGAAAGCACGGTAATCAAGATTAACACCACAGACTACTCACTCGTTGAGCGAATTAACAAGCTGACAGAACGCACCGAAGCGCTTGTGCAGAAGTACAAGAATATGAAACCCGAGGATGTAACCTTTGAAATTTTTCTTGATGTTGACAAGGAAATCCGCAAAGAAATAGACTATGTTCTCGGTGCAGGTGTAAGTCAGGGTGCGTTTGGCGATGTAAATTGCCTTTCAATCTGTGATGATGGCAGTATGATTTTTGAGAACTTTCTCAACTGCGTTGTGCCGGTCATCGTAAGTGACATTGAAAACGCACACGCTCAGCAGAGCAAGCATATTGAGAAGTACCTCAATCAAGCAAAGAGGCTTGCAAAGTGATTGGATTACTTCCTACAAGCCTTGAAATAGACGGAGAGCAGTACGAGATTAATTCCGATTTTCGTATTGCTCTCTTGATTTTCGAGGCTTATGCCGACAAAGAGCTAACCTACGGCGAAAAAGCGGCAGTATGCTTGAATTGCTTATACAAGGAAGTTCCAAAGAATGTTGAGGAGGCACTCAAAAAGGCATTGTGGTTTCTTGACGGCGGAGATGTGCCGAAATCGAAAAAAGCTCCAGTCAAAATTATTGATTGGAGCTATGACGAAAGCATTATTTTCCCAGCACTTAACAAGGTTGCAGGCTTTGAAACAAGGATTGCAAGCTATGTGCATTGGTGGACTTTTCTCGGCTATTTCAGCGAGGTAGGCGACGGATTGCTCTCGCAGGTAATGAACATAAGAGGCAAGCGTGCTAAGGGCAAAAAGCTTGAAAAATGGGAGCGTGATTTTTACAATGAGCACAAAGAGCTTGTTGACATCAAGGAAAAGCTCTCTCCCGAACAGCAAGCAGAACTTGACGCCGAAGAGGATTTTATAAACAATCTTGTATAGGTGCTTTATAAAATTATTGTTGACAATAAACAAACTTTGTTATATTATGTAACAAAGGAGTGATTTTATGAACAGTAAATTTTACAAGGGTTTAACTCTCTGTATTGCGGTTTTTGGTATAATTATAGGTCTATTAATGGCATATGAGTATAAAACTATTGTTGCGTTAATAAGTGTGTGGACTGGTACAGCTTTCTTGTGTTTCATTTTTGGTGGAATTGCAAAGATACTTGTGTACCTTGAAAAATTATGTATAACAGGTAAAGAAGCGGACAATGAACTCAAAGAACCAAGAGCTGACTGGAAATGCCCTGTATGTAGTCAAATAAATAAAGGAAATGATAGGGTGTGTGTCAAGTGTCATTGGAAAAGATTAACTAAAGGTTAATTGGTATAGATGATACATAAAGGAGAGAAAAAAATTGAAAAGAAAATTTATCTGTATTGTATTGTCAGCTTTATTTATATGTACTTTGTTTGGGTGTTCTTCTACTTCTGAAATTTCGCAGGAGGAAACAACATCGATTAATCAAAGAGATATTGACGGATATAAATATGGTGATTTTGACATATATAATTCATATGCAGAAGATAATGGGTTATCCAGTACTAAAATTTACGTAAAAGGTACAGTAGATGATGTTTATAACCGCTCAGGATTTATGTGTTTTAACGTTACTTCCGAGGATAACGGCAGTTGGTTGGCTTCATTCTCTCCGGGAGGAGATACAGACAAGCCAAAAAATTTAACGAAGGGGACAAGTGTACTTTTCTTCGGCGAATATGCTGGTTTTAGCGATGTTACTAATACCCCGGCAATATTGTTGGATTACATAACTGTTTATGGCGAAAAATACACATCATATGATTTTCGTAAAGATAAAGCTAATACTTCAACATCCGAAAGTAAAGTGATTACAGAAACAACAACCGATACTCAAAACGATAAGACTATTATTGATGAGAACGGAGTTAAAGTTATATACAAGGGTAAAGAAGAAACTGAATATGGTACAGATATAAAATTATATATTGAAAATAATTCTGATTATGACTACGAAATTCAGTTCCGCAATGTATCAATTAATGATTATATGTTTGAACCGATTTTTTCATCATTGGTAAACAGTAAAAAGAAATTAAATGACAGTTTTACCGTAACAACAGAATTTATTAAAGAAAATCAAATAAGCAGTATAGAAAAAATTGACTTATCGATAAAAGCATTTAACTGGGGTGATAGGTCACACGATTTTGTATCTAAAACTGTAACTTTTGAGCCATAACAAATAAATAAAATTGTCAAACAGCGTACATCTTCGGGTGTGCGCTGTTTTTATGCCAAGGGTGTAGCATTTTGCAACGCCCTTATTTTTATGCAGAAAGGAGTGTGATTACATGGCGGTTGACGGTAGTTTGATTTTTAATACCAAAATCGACACAAGCGGTCTTAACAGCGATATTGCAAGAATCAATAAAGCTATTGAGGCGGCTCAGAGCAAGGCTCAGGCAGGTGCTAAGACTACTGCTCAGACTGCACAAAATGCAACTCAACAAGTGTCAAATTCTGCCGACAAAATAGTTGATGAAGTTAAAAACAACACATCAGATATTGGCGCTCAGATACAAAATATAATTGCTGATACAGAGAGAAGTGCAAAGTCGAAAGCAATGTCTATTGCTTCTATTCTGAAACGAACAGGAATGACACAAGCAGAGGCAATGCAGGCAGCTTGGGATAAAGTAAACAGTTCTGTTTCACAGCAAGTGAAAAAAACAAATTCAGAGGTTGAGCAAGAAACAGAAAAAACAGGCAAAAATATTAAAGAGAATACTGATTTATACAGTAAACAGGTTCTTGATGTGCTGAAAAGCATTGATAAAAATGTTGCAGACAGCTCAAAAAATATATCTGAAAAGGTACAGAAAGCAGTGACTTTGAGTGCAAGTAAAGCTAAGCAGTCGCTTACAACAGTCAGAACGGCTGTTGACAGACTGCAAAGCAAGGCGAAAATGATTGGTAGAACGCTGCTTACCGCTTTCGGTACGGCGGCGGTTGTGAGCTTTGGCAAGGAAAGCATAGAGCTTGGCTCGGACCTTGCAGAAGTGCAGAATGTAGTTGATGTTACTTTCAGCCATATGTCTGCAAGTGTGGACGATTGGGCAAAGTCAGCACAAAAATCTTACGGCTTGTCTGAAAATATGGCTAAAAAATATGTCGGCACTTTTGGTTCTATGGCGGAGGCTTTCGGCTTTACAGAACAGCAGGCATTTGATATGTCAACATCATTAACCGCTCTTACGGGCGATGTGGCGTCATTTTATAACATCACACAAGACGAGGCGTACACAAAGCTGAAATCTGTTTTCAGCGGTGAAACCGAAACGCTCAAAGACCTCGGCATTGTAATGACGCAGAACGCACTTGACAATTACGCAATGGCTAACGGCTGGGGCAAGACCACATCTGCTATGACTGAGGCGGAAAAGGTAACGCTTAGGTATAACTTTGTGCTTGACCAACTCAATAATGCAACAGGTGACTTTACCCGAACGCAAAACAGTTGGGCAAATCAAACGAGAATTTTACAGCTGCAGTTTGACAGTATCAAGGCTACAATCGGTCAAGGCTTGATAAATGCTTTTACTCCGCTGCTTAATTGCATTAATCAATTTATTTCAAGACTTAGCGTTGCGGCACAGAAGTTTAAAGACTTTACAGCTCAGGTGTTCGGCTATTCTACTGCAACAAGCAATGCGACAAGCTCAGCTGTAAGCGATATGTCAGACCTTGCAAGTCAAGCGGACAGTTCTACATCTGAGATTGAAAAAACATCGGAGGCAGCTGAAGACTTGCAGAAAAACCTTGCAGGCTTTGATGAACTCAATGTGATGAGCGACACCTCGGACAACAGTTCTGGCACAAGTACGCAAGCGCCAAGCTCTGAAATCAAATCAATGCAAAATGCACTTGAGCAAGCTATGCTTGAAAGCGACAGGCACACAAGCAAGACTATTGACAATATTGTAAATTCGCTTGACAAGGTAAAAACCGCCTGCGTAACAATTAAAAATTCGTGGGAGAAAGTGTGGAATAACGGCACAGGCGAAAAGGTGCTTGGAAATATCAACTCATTAATTAACACTTTTGTAAGCACAGTTGGCGACATTGCAGAGGCTTTTGCAAATGCTTGGGACAAAGCAGGCTTAGGCGACAGCGTGGTGCAATCGTTTATCGACAAATGGAACAGCCTTGTTGAGCTTTTGAATACGGTAGGCGATACATTCAGGCAGGTGTGGAATGACGGTAAGGGTGAGAAAATTTGGAGCAATATACTTGAGATTATCCGCAACTGTAATAACTTTACTGAAACTCTCAGAACCAAAATTAAAGACGCTTGGGAGAAAAACGATACAGGCAGAAAAATTTGGGAGAGCATATTAGGCATTGTCGAAGATATAACAGGACTGCTTGATGAAATGTCAGCTGACCGCCTCGAATGGCTTGAGGACCTTGACATTAACCCCGTTGCACAGGCGGTTGAACGCTTGACCGAGGGATTCAGAAATCTGCTCAAGGCTTGCGGAGATAAGCTAAAACAAGCGTACAAGAATGTTTTATTGCCGCTTGCAAAATGGACGATTGAGAAAGCTGTACCGGATTTGTTAAATTTGTTTTCTGAGGCTCTTGAGGCAATTTCAGATATAGTTAATAAGATAAGTCCGGATATGTTAAAAGCAGTAGCAACGGGTATTGGCGCTGTTGCCACAGCAGTTATCGCATTCAAGACAGGTAAGACTATTGCGAGTGGTATAAGTGAAGTCACATCAGCAGTTAAAAACATCAGTTCGGTTATTTCGGCTAACCCTCTGCTTATTATAGCAAGCGCAATAACGGGTATTGTTTCAGCGGTTCAAATTTACAATGAACTAAAATGGAGCAATTCTGAGGCTAAAAAGTTTTGTGATGAAATAGACGATGTGAAAAACAGACTTGAAAATACAACGCAGAAAATTACCGACACAATCAAAAATACATTAGATAAGGTTGACCAGCTCTATGCTGATAATACATTGATTGATGAATATCAGGATAAACTTGAAACCTTAATCAGCAAAGCTGAACTTACTCCTGAAGAACAGTCAGAATTGCAAACCATTGTTACATATTTTAAAGATAATGTTAGCGGTTTTAGCGATACCTGGGATAATTATGTCACAATAAGTGATGGGGGTAAGGTCGAGCTAAAAGGTGATTTATCTGAGATACAAGATGAAATCAATAATACGATTGATCAATATCAATTATTAGCTAACAGTTCGGCTTTATCCGAATTACAAACCGAAAATTCTAAATCTATAATTTCAGCAAGAAAAAATCAAAGCGAATTACTTTCAGAACTTAATTCTAAGCAGACTCAAATTGAAAATAAATTAAAGCAGAGTGGAAAAACTTATAGTTGGCTTATTAGTCAATACAAGAAATATAAAGACAATTCTGTAAAAGCAGATGATAGAATAGACGCAAAAAATAATATTGAAACAGTTTTAGGTGATGGTGGATACGAAGAAATAAATTCCTTAATGGAACTTAAAAGTTCATACAATGAATGCACTGCTGAACTTAACAAACTGATAATGACACAAGATGATATGTCTGATGTTCAAAAAGTTCTTAAGGGAGATTATTCCGATGCCGCTGCCGTTTTGATGACATACAAAGCCGGAATGATTAGCCTTGAAGATGTGCAAAACTCGCAATGGAAAACATTAAATAAACTGGAAGAGGCTGCCGAAGATTCAGGAAAAAACACCGTTATGGGTCTTGTTGAGGGTACACAGAAATATAAGGAGGCACTTGTCAAAAACAGTAATGGTCTTGCAAATACTGTATTAAGTGAATACGACAGTGCAATGGATATACATTCACCTTCAAGAGAAATGTATATCCGTGGACAATATACAGTTTTAGGTCTTGTCAATGGTTTATCTGATACAAGTATAAAGGTACAGAGTGTCATTACCATGATGTTAAAGAATATAAGAATGGCTTTAGAACCTATAAAAACAATCTTTTCAAATGTGTTCACTCCGATTTATGACATTCTAAAAACTCCTCTTAACAATGCACTAACAGGAATTGAAACTTTTATAAACGGCTTTATTTCTGCAATCAATAAAATGTTGTCGGGTGTGGACACGGTTGCAAATTCGATAGGCAAGTTGTTTGGGCAGGAATGGCACGCAGGTCGGCTTGATAAGGTGCACATCCCCAAACTTGCTACAGGCACATATGTACCTGCAAATTACGGTGAATTTCTAGCAGTTCTCGGCGATAATAAGCGTGAAGCGGAAGTTGTTTCGCCAATATCAGCAATGAAACAGGCTATGGCTGAGGTACTTGCTGAATATGGCGGAGCGGGCAACGGCGGTGATATTCACATTACATTGACTATGCCCGACGGCAGGGTGCTTTTTGAGGCTGTTGCTGATGAGAATAACAAAATCAAGAAACGCACTGGCAGGTCCGCTTTTGCGTAAGGAGGGATAGGATTGGGTGAATTTAAAGGCTATTTAATTAAATTCCCGAAAAACGGCTTGCAGTTTCCACATAAGCTCATAGCTAAAGAGAGTTATCAAGCCACACCTTTACAGCGTACGGAGATTAAAGCTTATCGTGACAGCAACAACCTTTTAAGGCGAGTAACATCACCGAACAACAAAACTAAGATTACATTCAATACCAAGGACGGTCTTACCCTTGCTGAAATGAGAACTATTCGCAGTGTTTTAAACGGTGCTATGTCAAATTCTCAGCAACGCAAGCTCAATGTTGAATACTGGGACGATGAACTTCTTGCGTACCGCACTATGACCGCATATATACCCGATATAACATACACGCCAAAGCTTATTACCGCAGACAACATTAAATATGCGGCGGTAACATTTACATTTATTGAATATTAAGAGGTGGTTAATTTGCTTGAAGTTTCAAGCCTGCACAAAAAGCAGGCAATCGAAAATTTGATTGAAAATATACTGACAATTTCATTTCCCGACGGTGAATATCCGGATATAACAGAGAAAAATATAGCGAGTGAAAGTATGAGCCTTACACAGTCAATTTGTGATGAAAGCAAGCTGAAATTTGGTGGCTGTATTGCCGCTGAAATTAACATTGACATTGTAAATTCAATTGACAGAACCTTTACAAATGACCTTGTAGGCAAATGGATAAGCGTAAAATTAACGCAGCGTTTTCCGAGCGGAGAAAAGCTGCTGCCATCTGCAAAGCTGTTTTTAGGTACATCACTTTTGCCGGGAGAAACCGTAGTTGCAAAGGAATATTATTTGTTTAGCGGTATTATTGACAGTGCCAAGCTCGACAAGAATAACCGCAATAAGCGACACATTGTCGCTTATGACGCACTCTCTATGTTATATGATATTGACGCAACAAATAAGCTGTTTGATTTATGGAAAACTTATCCAAACGGCTATAAAATCGGCGAATTGGTTGTGCAATGCCTTAACTACAACGGAAAGCATATTATTCAGGTCGAGGATAACAAAGATATTCTTGACGAGGTGATAAACCAATCAACAGGCTTAACTGTACGAAATTTCCCGACATACAACAGAGCATGGCTTGAGGACTCAAATACAATTACATACGGCGAGCTGCTCAAGAATTGTTGTGAATTGCTCGGAGTATTCGGAACAATTATTCCTAATGCAAGCTATGGTGTTTTTAGATACATCGAACTCGGCAAGAGTACAGAAACATACGATTTTTACGAAAATCTATATGCTGAGGAATATAACAGCAGCGGCTATAACGGCTTTAGTTTTTCTTACGGTTACTCGTTAAATGACAGAAAAGCTAAAACCACCGTGGCAGAGTCACAGTGGGGCGAGGATGTTGTAACATATGATTTTACTAAAAATGTAGTCTGTTGGCAGAAAGATGACGGCATTGGCGGCGGACTGGTGCACGATGTGCAAAGTTTATTGCATGGAAAAACAGGCGAACGATTTTATAATTGTTCCTACACACCGCTTGCAGCTACTCTTGACGGCAGGCCTTGGGTGCAGATTGGTGACGGATTAGAAATTGAAAGCTATGTTACTGATTCAAACGGTGATTTTGTCTATGATAACGCAGGACAACCTAAAAAAGAGAAAGTAAAAGCCTATGTGTTGAGCCGTACACTGAGCGGAATTAAAGCTCTGACAGACAGCATAGAGGCAAAGGGGGAATAAATATTATGGCATACACAAAAACAAATTGGGAAGACGCACCGAGCACAGCTACACCACTTTGCGCAGAAAGCCTGAACAAAATCGAAAACGGCATATACGAGAACAGCATAGACATAGTGCTTGCGGATGGCAACATCAACACGCTAAGCGAGAGAATAATTGCGATTAACACAGCCTTATCTGCAAAGGCAGATAAAACGGAGCTTGAAGATGAAATAACAGACATTGACGAAACAGTGACAATGAAGATTAATCTTAAAGCGGATAAGGCGACAACCTTGGCAGGGTATGGCATTGATGACGCATATACAAAAACATATGTGTCCAAGGCGCTTAGCTATAAGCTCGACAAAAAGCCATTTGATACCGAACCTGTAAAAAATAGTCCTAACTATATTACAAGTGGTACGTTATATAACTGTGTTAATACTCTTAATCAAAATATTGCAGCAAAATATGATAGCTCAAATATTGAGAGCGGTACGGGCAGTCTTACACCCGGACAGGCGATTTATGACGGCAACGAGGGCGTTTTTGACTATGTGAAAAATGGCAAGGTGGTTACGGTGTCGGTAAATATTACAAAACTTGTTGCGGATAAATCGTATATTCAGATGGCAGGCTTGCCTTTCGCGGTAAAAAACGAAAGTCGATTTTCGAGTATTGCTGTGTACTCAACTACAAATAAGCTGAGAAATATCCGTCTTGACGGCTCATGGCTTTACATCAGCTCGCCAACGGATAAATTTACAGAGGACGAGAAAATCAATTTTACAATTACATATATCAGACAGTAGGAGGTAATTCTATGGAACTTAAAGAAAAAATCACACTCGATAGGCTTACAAAGGACAGCGTGAGCGTGTTAAGACAGAAGTTTATCAATCTCGGCGGCGAAGATGTGCAGGTTGGTGAGAATGTCCGCAACGCATATACAAACTGTGATGAGGATAAGTCAATCTTAAAAGAACAGCTTTCGGAAGATTACTACAACGCAGTTATGGCGGTATGGGAGGTATAAATATGTCTTATAAATTTAAAGAAATATGGTGCAACAAAGGTAATTTTACAGAGGACAACAGAAAATATTCTGACATTGATACACTTGTTATTCATTACACCGGCAACGACGGTGACACAGCAGCGAATAACGGTAATTACTTTAAGAATAATGTAGTTGAAACATCTGCACATTATTTTGTTGATGATACAACTGTTGTTCGCTCGGTTGCTGATAAAAATATTGCTTGGCATGCAGGCGACTGGGATATTAATTGCCGTTCAATCGGAATTGAAATTGCAGGCTCAACTACAGAATGCACAGGCAAGACACTTGAAAATGTAATCTTACTTACTCAACGACTTATGAAAAAGTACAATATCAGCAAAGACAGAGTAATTCGTCATTATGACGCAAACGGCAAAATCTGCCCGGGGTTTTGGTGCGGTTCAGCTGCTAAAGACAAGCTATGGAAGGAACAGTTTTTAAATAAACTTGAGAGTAACTCTGAAAGCAAAGAAGACTCTAAAGTTGAAAAAGATGATAAACCTACGATTGAATATTGCGTATTTGCAGGCGGTAAGTGGTTACCAACTGTAAAAGGCTTATCAGACTTCGCAGGCATTGCCAGCGAGGCAATCAGCGGTCTTGCAATCAAAGTAACAAAAGGTAAGATTAAGTACAGAGTGCATATTAAAGGCGGTAACTGGCTTAGCTGGGTTACAGGTTTTAATCTTAATGATGATGTAAACGGCTATGCAGGCATTCTCGGAATGGATATTGATGCTGTACAGATTTATTATACAACTCCTGCTGATGTTAAGTCCGCACACGGCAGCTACTATAAGGCTACATACAGAGTTTCTGCAGTTAATGAAGACTATTACGATTGGCAGCACGATGACGAAAAAGACAGTAAGCAGGACGGCTACGCAGGAACAAAGGGCAAGGCTATTGACCGTATTGAGCTTACTTTAACTTGATTTGGAGGTATAACTAAACTATGAAAGACAATATTATTCAGGCTACTGTTTCAGTAGCTATCGGTGCTCTGATATCATATTTTAATATCTTACTTATCCCAATTCTTGTGCTCATCGCTGTAATGCTTATTGATTATATTACAGGACTGACATCTGCGTACAGAAACGGTGAATTAAAAAGTAAAACAGGTTTAATCGGGATTTTGAAAAAAGCAAGCTATCTCGCTCTTGTGGTTGTTGCGGGTGTTGTCGATTATTTAATCTGCACAGGCTTAGCAGCGGCAAATGTAGATATAGGTGTCACATATTGTTGCGGTTTAATTGTAACGATTTGGCTCATCATCAACGAATTAATTTCAATCCTCGAAAATCTCTCGGAGTTAGGCACGCCAATTCCGAAATTCCTTGTAAATATCGTCCGCCGATTGAAAAATACAGTCGAAAATAAAACCGATACAGACACAAATACAAAAGAATAAGCATACATAAGTTTAGCCCCTCAAATACCAAAGTGGTATTTGAGGGGCTTTGCTGTATTTGCATAAAATTACACTTAGAAAGTATAAAGTATAAGATAAGCAAAATCGTTTTACAATTGAGTATATCCTGCATAGTCTTTGCATATTCTTTTCACAATATAATACAGTTAAAAGCAATGTTTTACGGGAAACAGGCAAAAAGGAAAACCGCACCCAAACACCAAAAAACGGCTTGGTTATGCGGTTTATTTGTGGAGCTGGTGAACGGACTTGAACCGTCGACCTACTGATTACGAACTTTTAATAAAAGATGTAAAAAATTCAGAGTTTATGCGGTATTATATACCAAATTGCATATTACCTGCATATCATCACTTTGCAAGTTTATTTTTAGCATTTGTAATTGCTGAAATATATGCGTTAAAATCAATCACCTTATCTGTTTTATGTATTTGATTTGTTTGCACTAAATGCGTATAAATATTCAATGTTGTTTCAGGTTTTGCATGACCGAGCTGTTGCTGAACATAAAGCAGATCCTGTCCGCAAAAGAAAAGATTTGTGGCAAATGTGTGTCTGAGATAATGTGCTGTAAACTTCTCAATTACGAACGGAGTGCCGTGAGGGTCAAACTTGCTTTTTGGTCTATTTTTATAGTCAGAAAAATCTCCGTATCTAAAATTTAATTCGCACAAATAACTTTCCCACAATCTGCGCCAAGCTGTGTCAGAGAACAGTTTGCCACTTGCCGTAAGCGAAACATAGTCTTGCCCGCTATGTGTTTTTTGATTTTTCAGAAAATCGACGAGTATTGTTGGAATATTCACAGTACGAATACTGTTTTTTGACTTACCGCCTTGGAGAATATGAGGCTTACCTTTCATTACAAGTTTTTGATGCACATTGATTGTAGCTCTTTCAAGGTCGATATCCCGCCACTGTAATGCAAGACATTCGCTAAGTCTTAGTCCTGAAAGCATCATAAGCATAGCGGGAAGCTGTGCCCTGTGCGGTGTGTCTATTATCCAGCGCTGTTCATCCTCTGTCAGCGCACGGCGCTCTTTTTTCGGTGCGTCTTTTGGTATTTGCACATATGATACGGGGTTGTAATCAAGTATTCTGTTTTCTATTGCAAAGTCAAACACTTGTCGTGCGGTAAGGCGGAAATCACGCAAGGTCTTTTTTGAGGTAGGCTTGCCGGTATGCGGATTTTTAACAGCATACGAATTTATGATTGTTTGAAAATCTGATTTAACGAGCTTTCGTATAGAAATGTCATGGAGTATTGCAAAAGGCTTTAGGTTTGTGCTGTAACTTTTATATTGCTGTTCTCTCAGTAGTGGTTTTTTATATTGTAACCACCGCTCGCAAAGTTCACCAAATGGCATATTTTCGTTTAGTACATCTATGCCTTTGCCGATTCTTAGCTTTAATTCGGCGGCTTTCCTTTTTACCTCAGCTTGAGTTTTACCGCATATGCACCTATATTTTTTTCTGCCTTCGTCATCCGTGCCTAAGTACACACTTGTTTGGTATCTGCCGTCTTTACGCTTTTTCATTTTATAACACTCCTTTTGTTTTTAAAAAAGGGTGCAAAAATCCCTTGTGTTTTTATTCGATAAACTTGCAAAACACAAGGGAGTATGGTACAATTATATTGCGTTTAACTGCACCGTTGCACCCTGTGTAATGGTTTCCGCTCTATCCTGTTGGCGCAGGGTAGGGCGGATTTTTTTATTCTAATAAATGTTACTGTAAAATCCTACGGCTTTGCATAAAAATTATAGTATCTTATTAAGGTCAATATCAAAGCCCATACTTTTTAGTTCTTTGGCAATCATAAATTCGTTTGCACTATCAGAATAAACAATGCCGTCTAAATCACCTGGTAATTCAATAGAGTTATCGGACTTAATCAAAATAGTGTTATTTCTTCCGAGAAGTCCCATAAAGTAACCCGCTTCAAATACTACATTCTGTCTTCCTCTTGTTTTTGTTTCGTTTTCTGATACAGCTTTACCAATATCATCAGGAGTAAAAAGGATAATAGCCGCTTTAGCTTCACTACCGTAATTCTCAATTTTTTCGATAATCGTACGGCTTGAATTTGTTTGCTCGTGTAGAATTATTGGTTTAACGCCCAATTTGTTTAGAAAATGAGCTACTTTATATTTGAGTTCGCTATCGTGGCCATGAACAATGAACACTTTATTATTGTCTATATGAATATTAGTTTTTGGCGCATTATCACTATCTTCATTAAGGTCATCAAGCAGCTCTCTAAATACTGGTATTGTAGCTTTTAAGCCGTTAGAACAGCAAATTCTTTGCTGTTCGTCATCAAATAAAGCGGATTGAAATCGTGTTTTTTTAAAATTCTTAACTTCAATACTGTTTTCACCAAACTTATTAGTCAAAAACCTAAGTGCACTTGAGTACCAACTTTTAAACTCTGGCAAATCAGCCGTTACCTCGTTATTTAATAACTCATTTGCGGTTTTTATTAGCATATTTAATTTATCGCAACTATTCATACTAACACCTCTATGTAAAAAATATTGTAGCAAAGTCCTGTTTTTTGGACAGTTAAAAATTTCTTGCAAATAGCGCTTGAATAATCAGAACAAATGTTCTATAATGAATGTGTAAAGAAAAAATACAAAGCTTTGGGGTGATTCTATATGGATTATAAAAAATACATAATCGAATTAATAAAGAAAATCGACGATGAAAAAACTTTAAAGAAAATTTACAAAATCATTAATAGAATATTCGTGAGAGGTGGCTAATCGCCTCTCTTTTTATTTGTTTTTGTCAAAAACATCTTTAAGAAATTTTTTAAATACCATCTTATCCTCGTGGCTTAGCTTTAGATAAACTTCAATAATCTTTTTGTCAAGTTCATCAAGATTATATTCTTCCGATAGCTCATCAAGTATGTAGTCTTCATCATCTGAGAACATATCTCCTACACCTTCAGTAAGCCACATAAAGTTTACATGGTATTCTTTGCAAACTTGTTTGATAAATAATTCTTTAGGTTCAACAAGTTCATTTTCAATGTTCTTGATGACACTTCTCGAAACTCCAACACGCTCTCCAAACTCTGTTTGTGAGAGTTTTTTCACTTTTCGCAGAGTTTTAAAACGCTCGCTTATGCTCATTCTATATATCACCTCGCTGTAGAATTTATCTGATGTATTCATTATATACGGTATTTAATGGCTTGTCAACCCTAAAAACAAAATCTTTTTTGTTTTTAGGGTTGACAGACCGTATTTTTGGGTGTATAATGGGCTTCAGACCAACAAGGAGGTGAATTTATGATTTACACGGACAAAACTATCAAGAGAGAAACAGAGCGACAGGATGTTAAATGCTTGTATGAGGAACTCTTGAAAAACGCAACAACAGAACAGAAGGAAAAAGCTTATATAGCGGCAACAGCGTTCTTGCTCGGTGCACAGCAGAAAACAGCATAGGAAAGGAATTGAGTTTATGTCTGAAATCAGAAAAACACATCAGGACGAGGTTTTTAATGTATACGGTGCACTTGATAATCTCAACAAGCGAATGAAATCTGTTGAGAACAAAGTTCCCGATTACACAGCAGATATGCTTGAAGTTTACCGAAATCTCGGTGCTCTTACAAAGCGTATCGCAGAACTTGAAGAACTTGTAACCAACACCCAGAAAACAGCGTAAGGAGGTGAGGAGATGGACGAGCTTGAATATGAAAAAAAGCAACACCACTATTGGCATACAGCATTTTGCATAGCAGTGTCGCTTTTGTCTGCAACTTGGACAGGTATTATATTTTGGGTTTTAGTTCCGTAGGGAAGGTGAAAAAATGTGTTTGAAATATATTTATTAGGAATTATCGGGATTGCACTTGAAATAACTGCTTTGGTTTATACATTTGCATACAAAAATTCAAAGTATGTCATATCAATGTTAATGCACATACTTGGAACAGTTTGCTGCTTATTGCATTTGTGCTTTATTCTACTTTTCTGGGGACTCTAACACTATATTTCTTAGCAATAATCTTTACAAATTTTTCTAAAGTTTCTCTTGTTTCATCGTAACAAAGATTAGCTATGCCGTTATTTATGCTGTCAATATAATTCCATTCTGATTCATCAATGTATAAATATATTTCCGTGGCACATTTACCAAAATCTGTTTTTGAAGTGTTGTTGTGGTGATACACAACGGCACCTGCACTTGCTATATATGATTCTATAACTTCGGTTCTATGCTTGACATAGAATTCATTGTTTTCTTTTACATTTTCCGAACGCATTGTCAACTCTTTTTCCTTAATTGAGTAATGACCGTTTATTATAGCGGTAACTATCGGAGAAACAATGGAAAGCAAGAGTGCCGAGATAGAAACAATTAGAGCAATGGTACTATCCAATCTTTACACCTCCTTTCATGTTTAAATCATAGCACTAAAAGAGGTGTAAGGCAATAAATTTATAAGGAGGGTATATATGCCAAAATCTAAGAAAACAGTAACCAACTGGGATGAAGTTCCGCTCTACATAGATTTGCCGTTGCTGGCAACCCTTTGGGGGTTCTCAGTTGATTGTTTAAAGAAAAAAGCACAGTCGGGCGTTTTGCCGGCCAAAAAAATGTACGGTGAATGGCGTATCTCAAAAGAAGACGCAAAAAAATATTATGATTCACTATAAGGAGGCATAACAAATGGCACTCAGACACATTAAAACAAAACGCAGTCTTAAGGACGAGAACAAGCACTTACATAGCTTAGTCAAACACTTGCAGATTGAGCTTGAGAACGCAAGGCTTGACATTAGCATTAAGAATGACGCAATCCGCGGTTACAAAAACGAAAACACAAGGCTTAGACAACGCATTAACAGTATGTATGCATATGATGTTTTTGGAGAGGAGGTGAAACCGGATGACAAAAAAAGTAAAATCCAAAGTGCTTGAAATAATGGCACTTGCACTCGAGTTTAATGGTAAGCCGACCAAACAGGAGCTCACAGGCAATAAACCGACGATATTCGTTGACTTCGCCGGACATGTGTGCGAATTAGATGTTGGCATATCTATGGACGGGTGGAGCTTTTCAGCCAACAAAGCTGTTAAACTGATATATTTGGACAGGCCGTCAGCGGCTAAAGAACTCGACAAAACATTAACGGACCTCAAGACTATTATCGCAAAATATGAAGAAAACCGCTGAAACTCTCGCACAGTTCCAGCGGTTCAAAAGGATATATAAAATTAATATCAATTTTATTATATCCTCAAATCAAATAAAAATCAAGAGGGAGATAAGATGATTACCTACAATCAATTCTGCAATACATTTGCGGTAAGCGTTGGCAGTGCTGTATTTGAGGAAGTAAAACGGAGGGCAGAGCGTAAGCGTAATTACATAATAAGCCATTTTGGTGACGGCAACGGTGCAAGACTTACAGAAAAGTATATGCTTGAGCTTATGCGTGATGAGCTTTGCTCATTTACCTTAGAGCAGTCAACAAGGCTTGCTGTTGGAGGTGTTTAAGAGTGTGTTACGGTTTAGCTCCAAATGCACCTATACCGCAAAAGAAAGGTGAATGTGCTTGCTGCGGTTACGAACTCAGAGAAGATTATACATATTTTGAGGACAGCGAGTGCAACAAATTTTGTAGTAAAGACTGCGCAGCAGAATTTCATAAAATCACAGAAAAGGAGTGGCAGTGATGAACGAACAGTCACAGCTTATTGTAGTTAAGCAAATACCGATTATTATTGAAAAACTTGAGTCTGTTAAATCTGAAATTGAGCACAAGGTAAATGTTGCTTGCTTAATGGTTTGCACAGATGAGAACTACAAAGAAATCAAAAAAATTCGTTCGGCTCTCAACAAAGAGCTTGCCGAGTTCGAAAGTCAGAGAAAAGCCGTTAAATCCGAGGTAATGACACCGTATGAGCATTTTGAAAGCGTGTATAAGGAGTGTATTTCCACACCTTATAAAAAAGCTGATTCAGCATTAAAGAGCAAGATTGAGGCTATCGAGCAGGGGCTTAAACAGGAAAAGCACGATAAATCAAAAGCGTATTTTAATGAGTACGCCCAAACGCTCGGCATTGATTTTGTAAAGTACGAGCAAGTCGGCTTGAGCATTACGATGACGATTACCCTTAAAAAACTCAGAGAAACAATCAAGGCTTTTCTTGACAAGGTTATGGACGACATAAAGCTCATTGCAGTGCAGGAGCATAAAGACGAAATTCTGTACGAGTACAAGCAAACTTTGAATGTATCGGCTGCAATAACTTCAGTAACCGAGAGGTACAAGGCTATTGAAGAAGAAAAAGCAAGGGCAGAAGCTGAAAAAACAGAGCGTGAGAAAGCAGAACTTAACGAGCAAGCAACATTGAACGAATATGAACCGTTCGAGGCAAATGTTGCAGTAGAAGTAGCTCCACCGGAAGAAAAACCACATATTAATCAAACCGATGAAAAAGTATTTTCTCTTACATTTACAGTATATGGTACTAAAACGCAGCTTAAAGATTTTGCAATAGCAGTTAAAAAGTTAATCAACGAAAGGGGATTAAGATATGAGTAATTATAACATTCAGAATCAGATTCAGCAGAGAAAACCAAAATTTTCAGCCATGCTCCAGACAGTGGCTTTTCAGAAAAGCCTTTCAAATTCAATGAAAGACCCGAAGGAAATCCAAAAGTTTACGGCGGCTATCACATCTGTGGTAAGCACTAACCCGGCACTCGAAGAATGTGATGCTGGAACAATTCTTTCAGCGGCACTTTGCGGACATTCGCTCGGGTTGCCACCATCACCACAGCTCGGACAGTATTACATGGTTCCGTTTAAGGACCGTAAGAACAATCGTACAACAGCAACATTCGTTCTCGGTTATCGTGGCTATATTCAGCTTGCTATCCGTTCAGG
>ULNI01030849.1_pt1 | contig 25466 bp, 17 predicted proteins | sample 1951881 | NCBI WGS metagenome assembly ULNI01 (sample SAMEA4835573, study PRJEB28245) | human gut metagenome | biome: gut microbiome; material: fecal sample | place: Denmark | collected 2008
CTTGTCACCTTTTACCAAGTGAGAAGCTACTTCGCAAACCACTTTTGCACCGTCTACAGTAGGAGCACCTACAGTTACAGTACCGTTGTTGTCAACCAACAAGACTTTGTCAAATTCAACAGTTGCACCGTTTTCAGCATTCTGAATGTGGTGAACGAACAGTTTCTTGCCTTCTTCTGCTTTGAACTGCTGACCGTTAATTTCTACGATTACGTACATTTTTAAATAAATATTAAACGGGTTTCCTCCGTAAGGTGAGCTGTTCTCTGTAGCTACTTTTTTACCTACACGGACTAAAATCGGCTGCAAAGTTACGGCTTTATATTTACATAACCAACTATTTATCTGAAAAAAACGGATATATTTCCTATTTTTTTATCAGTGGAAGCAAATCGGGGAAGATGGCTGTGTGTGGATAGGCTGCCAGCTCTTCGCGAGTGGTCATTCCGTGAAGAATTCCGGCAAAATCAACTCCTGCATTTTGGGCGGTTTCCGCATCGACGGTGCTGTCGCCGAGGTAGAGAATCTGCTCTTTTGGACACTTCAGGCGGGAAGCGGCCTGAAGCAGACCTTCGGGTGAAGGCTTGGCTTCTTTCACATCTTCTCCTCCCACGATGATGTCAATGAATCCTTCGGGGAATATTTTCCCCATCAGTTCCATGATGCGGTAGCGGTACTTTGTAGAGATGATGCCGATACGGGCTCCATTGGCTTTCAGGGCGCGTAACACTTCTTCCGTTTCCGGGAAAAGTACGGTATTGGCCGTCATGTGCTGGTCGGCTTCCTTGACATATTCTTTTCGGAATGTCTCCAGCGTGTCTGCATCGGTTATTCCGGTCATGATGGAAAAGGAATCAACCAGCGTCTTTCCGATGGTACGTTTGATGGAGAGATCGTCCACCTGATGGAATCCATGGCGTTCGAGTACGTTTCTGTAGCACATCACAATCCCCTTGGAAGAATCGGCCAAGGTATAGTCAAAGTCAAATAAATAGGCTTGGTAAGATTTCATACGATTTTACTCTATATAATAAGGTATATGTTCTAGTTTTAAAAGTGACTGCTTGCGCGAGATGCCGCCGGCGTATCCGGTCAGGCTTCCGTTGCTTCCTACTATGCGGTGGCAAGGAATCAAGATGCTGATGGGGTTGTGTCCGATGGCATTCCCTACAGCTTGGGCCGCCATGTGAGGACGCCCTAAACGGCGAGCGGTTTCCATGGCTATATCTTTGTAGGTCCGGGTTTCTCCGTAGGGAATGGTGGATAAGATTTGCCAGACGGTTTGCTGAAAATGAGTGCCGGAAGGTTGCAGGGGAGGGCAGAAATCGGGTTGCCTGCCGGAGAAATAAACATCGAGCCATTGCCGCGTCTGAAGCAGCAACGGAGTTTCCTTCGCTATGGCTTCTTCTTTCAGTCCGTGACCGAAATATTTTTGTCCGTCGAACCAGAGGCCGCACAGTCCGCTTTCCGTGGCAGCCAGCGTGATTCCTCCCAAAGGTGAATCATAGTGACAGGTGAAAGTCATTTTCAACAGTATTTTTGAGGTGAAAGAGTAGAAAAATGATACGGTTTACAGCCCCGAAAAAACGCCTTTGCGTTTAGCTAAAAACGTAAGTGTGTTTTAAGTAAAACACAAGTACGTTTTGGTTCAAACGCAAGGGCGTTTAAGATAAAACGTAAAGGCGTTTTTGAGAAAGCATCCTTACGTTTTTTTATCCTTTTATTCCATAGGTTGATAGTTCTTGGCAAGTCCTCCTTCGCTCGTTTCCTTGTACAAGGATGGAAGATCGTGTCCGGTCTGTTTCATTACCTCTACCACCTTGTCGAATGATACCCGGTGATGGCCGTCGGTGAAGGCTGAATAGATATTCGCATCGAGTGCACGTGCGGCAGCATACGCATTACGCTCAATACAAGGAATTTGTACCAGTCCACATACCGGGTCGCATGTCATACCCAAGTGATGTTCCAGTCCCATTTCGGCTGCATATTCTATCTGGGCCGGACTGCCTCCGAACAACTGGCTGGCCGCCGCAGATGCCATGGAACAAGCTACTCCCACTTCGGCCTGGCATCCGGCTTCAGCTCCCGAGATGGAAGCGTTGTGCTTGACGATGTTTCCCACCAGTCCGGCAGTCGCTAATGCCCGCAAGATACGTGCGTCGCTGAAGTCGCGGCTTTTCTGCAGGTGATACAAGACAGCCGGAACCACTCCGCAGGCTCCACAGGTCGGTGCGGTAACGATTTTCCCTCCAGAAGCATTTTCTTCACTGACAGCCAGTGCGTATGCGAATACCAGTCCGCGTGAGCGAAGAGAGTCTTTATAGCCTTTCGAACGAATGTAATAAGCCGATGCCTTGCGGCGCAGATTCAATGGCCCGGGCAATACGCCTTCGGCATCCAGTCCGCGATGGATGGCCGCTTTCATGGTCTCCCATACCTCTGCCAGGAAATCCCATATCTCCGGACCCTCGCATTGCTCCACGTATTCCCAGTAGCTGCGTCCGGTGTGTTCGCACCAGTACAAAATTTGGCTCATGGTATTCATGTTGTAAATATCGTTGGTGGCGGTACGGTCGTGTCCTTCCTCGGCCAGTGCACCACCTCCCACACTGAATACGGTCCATTCGTCCAGCTTTTTCTTCTGTGCATCGAAAGCCTTGAAAGTCATTCCGTTCGGGTGGAAAGGAAAGAAAATATGCGGTTTCCAGAGAATTTCTACGGGAGCGTGAGGTTGCAGGGTGTCTAAAATAGCCACATCGGTCATGTGACCACGTCCTGTAGCGGCCAGACTGCCATACAGAGTCACTTCGAATGAGGCAGCCTCCGGATTGCGGGCAAGAAACTGTTCGGCAGCTTTTCGGGGCCCCATGGTATGGCTGCTGGATGGCCCCGTGCCGATGCGATATAATTCTCTGATTGATTTCATATTAAAATTAGGTGTAAGTTTTCTGCAAAGATACGCAATAATCGCATATATGTGCAGAAATCCCGTAGGGTTTATTTTAAATCCACCACGGTGATGCCTGCGCCGCCAAACTGTACGTGTTCATCCTGGAAATGGGCTACTCCCGGCACGGTAGCCAGGTATTGCCGGATGAGGGTGCGCAGAATACCTGTGCCCGTACCGTGCAGGATGCGTACGCGGCTGACTCCTACCAGAATAGCGTCGTCGATGAAATAGGTGACCGCTTGTATGGCTTCGTCACCCCGCATACCTCTGACATCGATGTCCTGCTTGAAATTCAGTTTCTTTTCGTACATCCGGTCTTGGGTTTCGCTGCTGACAAAAGTCGTCTTGCTGGATAACGGGGCAGCTTTCGGTGCATCCGTCCGTTCCAGTCGTTCGGCTTTCACGTTGGTTTTCATCAGTCCGAACATGACCACGGCATTCTTTCCGCTGATTTCCATGACTTGTCCCACGCTGGTCTGTCCTTTGATGCGCACATAGTCTCCCGCTTCAATAGGACGTACCTTAGGAGCAACCGGAGTTTCAGGAGCATTGGCTTGTTTCGCTTTCTTGTCTTTTTTACGCTCCTGCTTTTCGCGGAGTTTTTCCATCTTGCGCGCGATTTTCTCTTCCAAAGCCGCCTTTTCCAGGTTTTCTACCTGCTGCTTGAAGTCGGTCAGTTCCTGACGTGCCGTGCGGGTACGTTCCTTTTCAGCCTGCGCTTCCTTGATGGTACGAATGGTATTTTCGATTTTGGCATTCGATTCTTGTAACAACCGTTCTGCCTCTTCTTTGGCTTTCTTCAGGATTTCCTTGCGGCTGCGTTCCAGCTCCTGTATTTCCTGTTCGTAACGGGCGATGGTGTCTTCCATCTGTTTTTCCCGCTTGCGTATGTTCTGACGCTTGGTTTCCCAGTAACGCTTGTCGCGCACAATGTCTTGCAGGTATTTGTCGCTCTGGATGTATTCGCTTCCCACAATTTCCGATGCGTCAGCAATAACCTCTTCCGGCAACCCGATTTTACGGGCAATCTCTACAGCGAATGAACTTCCCGGATTACCAATCTGCAACTGGAACAGTGCCCGCATTTCGTGTCGGTCGTACAGCATGGCTCCGTTCACCACTCCTTCATGATCTTCGGCAAAATGCTTCAGGTTCTGGTAGTGAGTGGTAATTACGCCGAACGTACCTTTCAAGTTGAAGCGTTTCAGTACGGCTTCGGCAATGGCACCGCCAATCTGTGGCTCCGTACCTCCTCCGAACTCATCGATAAGGATGAGACTTTCACCGTTGCATGATTTCAGCATCATCTTCATATTGGTCAGATGCGAAGAATAGGTACTCAGATCGTCTTCAATACTCTGTTCGTCGCCAATATCAATAAATATGTGGCTGAAGATACCGGCGTGGCTCCGTTCATGCATGGATACTAACATACCACATTGCAGCATGTATTGCAGCAGTCCCACGGTTTTCAGGCAGACAGATTTACCACCTGCGTTTGGTCCGGAAATAAGCAGGATGCGCTTGTCGCGTGTCAGGATAATGTCCAGCGGCACTACTTTCTTGTCATGCTTGGCCAGCGACATTTGCAGAAGCGGGTGCACAGCCTGAAACCAGTCGACAATCTGCTGGTTTTCAAAAGACGGTTTCAGTCCTTTTATATCTATGCCGAATAAGGCTTTGGCGCGGATGAAGTCGATTTCTGCCAAAAACTCATACGAGGAGAGTAGGGCAGGAACTTGCGGGCGTACCGTAGCCGAGAATTCCGTCAGGATGCGGATGATTTCACGGCGTTCTTCTCCCTCCAACTCCCGGATGCGGTTGTTGGCTTCCACCACTTCTGCTGGTTCAATAAATACAGTCTTTCCAGTGGCTGATTCATCGTGTACAATACCTCTGATTTTGCGTTTCATGCCGGGAGCAACCGGGATGACCAGACGTCCGTCGCGCATGGTGGGAGTAACATCCTTGTCTACATACCCTTCCGATTGTGCAGCACGGAGAATGATGTTTAGACTGCGTGAAATGCTTCCTGTAGTAGCCGAGAGTTCCCGTCGGATACGCAAAAGTTCCGCAGAAGCATTGTCCTTTATCTTTCCGAACTTGTCCAGAATGCTGTCGATACGTGCGATAAGCTGGGGGAATACTAAAATATCTCCCGCCAGTTCACGCAGGGCAGGATAAGGAGAATTTTCCGTTTCCTCTTCTTCGTCGGATTGCTGAAGGAATCGTACAATGTCACGGATGGTTTCCAGTGAACGGCGAAGGTCGAACAGTTCCTGCTCGTCCATGTACATGCCTTCTACACGGATACGTTTCAGAGAAGGACGTACATCAAAGAAATATTGTGCCGGGAAATCTTCCTCTTCCTGCGTAATCCGTACAAATTCAACCACCTGCTCCAGCCGTTGGTTGATTTCATCGTAATTGTCCGAAAAAGTCATTTCGTCCACCCGTTCTTCGCCTAATGTACTCAGGCATTTGCCTTTCAGCAGTTGTCGTATCTGGTCGAATCCTATCTTCTGTTCGAAATTATGAGGGTATATCATGATTGGTTTGTTTCGTTTTTTTCTGTCTGCAAAGGTACGACAATGAAAAAAAATAATCAAAAAAGACGGTAAATATTTGCAGATTTCAAAATAATGCGTACCTTTGCATCGCCTTTGAAAAACAAGGCAACTCTCATGAGGAGTTTTGGAGAGGTGGCAGAGTGGTCGATTGCGGCGGTCTTGAAAACCGTTGTACCGCGAGGTACCCGGGGTTCGAATCCCTGTCTCTCCGCAAGGAAATAGTAATTCTCGTAAAATCAAGGTTTTACGAGAATTTTTTTTGTTCTTCTCTGAAAGGTAAAAACAGAAAAGTTTGCGCTGATTTGTTTTTTAGGAGAGAAATGGTTAACTTTAAAAATGCATGAAAGAAATTCATATAAAAATGATCCATAAAATGAAATCCTTGTTATTCCTTTATTTCTGTGTGGCAATGGCCTTTTCAGCCATGGCTTCTTCGGTATCTGACACGTATGTAATTCCTAATCCTCAGCAGATGGTATGTGGGGACGGACATTTTGTGCTTCGTGCACAGGCATCTTTCTCCTGTAACCTGACAGGAACTGATAAAGACGATTTTGTATCTTATGTGAGTAATTCTCCTTTGTCGCTGACTTATAAGAAGAAAGGAAAGGCTGACATTACTTTTAAACTTGTCAGTCCGAAAAATGCAAAGATGAAAGAAGAGGCCTATCGCTTGAAAGTGACAAAAAAAGGCATTCAGGCTGAGGCTACTTCAGCTTCGGGGCTGTTTTATGCTTTTCAGTCTATTGTGCAGCTGGCGCGCGAGAGCGGAAACAATATGTACCAGCTTCCTGAAGTGACGATAGACGATGCCCCTCGCTTTTCGTATCGAGGCATGCACTTGGATGTGTCACGTCATTTCTATACAAAAGAATTTGTTAAGAAACAGATTGATGCGCTGGCACGTTATAAGCTGAACCGTTTCCACTGGCACTTGACGGATGGAGCCGGATGGAGAATTGAAATCAAGAAATATCCGGAACTGACGCGTGAAACGGCTTATCGTCCTTTCCCAGATTGGAAAAGCTGGTGGAACGGCGGACGTACGTATTGCAGACAAGATGCTCCTGGAGCTTCTGGAGGATATTATACGCAGGAAGATGTGAAGGAAATTGTAGAATATGCCCGCCAGCGTCATATCACGGTGATTCCGGAAATTGAAATGCCGGCTCACTCAGAAGAAGTATTGGCAGCTCTTCCGCAACTGGCTTGCGGAGGTGATTTGAAACCTGGTGGAGAATTTTGTCCGGGAAAGGAACTGACTTATGAGTTCCTGACCAATGTATTGAAAGAAGTGATGGAGTTGTTCCCTTCAGAATACATTCATATTGGTGGAGATGAGGCAAGTACCAACCATTGGAAACAATGTCCCGACTGTCAGGCACTCATGAAAGCAGAGGGAATGAAGGAAGAAGGTGAATTGCAGGAATATCTTGTGTCCAGAATCGAGAAGTTTTTGAAAGAAAACGGCCGTAAGATGATTGGCTGGGATGAGATTCTGACAGGCGAGCTGGACGAAACTTCTGCCGTAACGGTATGGCGTGGAGAAGATAAAGGTGCGGAATCGGTAAAAAGAGGATTGCGTACCATCTTGTCACCGGGAGCATATTGCTATTTTGACAGCTATCAGGATGCACCGCGTACACAACCGGAAGCCATCGGAGGATACCTCCCGCTGGAAAAGGTTTATTCATACGAACCGGTGACGGAGGCTTTCCCCGCTGATAAACTGGATTGCGTGTGGGGCGTACAGGGAAATGTGTGGACGGAATATATACCGACACCCGAGCATGCTGAATATATGATTTATCCTCGTCTGCTGGCTTTGGCTGAAGTTGCCTGGACAAATCCGGAGCAGAAAGACTGGAAACGTTTCCATGCAGGGGCTTTGCAGGAAGTAAAGGTATTGAACTCAATGGGCTACCATACTTTTGACTTGCAAAATGAGGTAGGAAACCGTCCGGTGGCATTGAGCGTGGATAATCATTTGGCAAAGGGTAAGAAGGTGGAATATGTACGTCCTTATTCGGATTCTTATCCGGCAGGAGGAGAATCGGCATTGACTAACGGCATACATGGTGGTTGGGTATATACCGACCAGCGCTGGCAGGGATTCCTTGGAAAAGGGGCCGATGTGATTGTGGATTTGGAAAAATCACAACCTATTCAGCAGCTTTCCATTGATTTCATGCAGTTGAGAGGTCCGGGTGTGTTCCTCCCGCAGAAAGTCAGCTTCCTGATTTCAAACGATGGAAAAGAATATACACTTTTGAAAACCATCACTACTACACTGCCCATTACGGACGAACAGTTGACCATTCAGACGTATGATTGGACAGGTAGTTGTGAGGCTCGTTACGTACGCGTGCAGGCTGATATCAATCCTGAGGCCGGTGGTTTCTTGTTTACTGATGAATTTGTTGTAAAATAATAAAAGTCAGGTAGCCGGGAGCACATAGCTGAAACGCAATAAGCCAATCAGATAGTGTGCTCCCGCTTGCTGAATGAAATGTAAGGTGGGTTGTATAAATCCGTTGCCTGAAAAGGGAATTTTCCATGTAAATTCACTGGCCCATTCGTATGAAGGAGAAAATCGGGCGTAGTCGGTGAATAGTCCGCCTTCTGTTTTTCCACATTGCCAGGTGAGACCTGTGCCGGCATAACTTTTGCATCCTCTGGAGGTACCTGACTGGAATGAACCTTGCAGGAGTGCATGCAGACCGGGAGCAAGACGTTGCTCTGCATATCCCCAGATTATTTTTCTCCTTTCTTTTTTTGTCTTTTCTGGAGTTCCCTCTTCATAGTCCATATACATGCCGCTATGTAGAGCAAAGCCCACATGATAATTGCTGCCATGTTGTTGATAGTTTAGTGAAGTGATACTGAGTATTCCGTCACTTTGTGGGCAGAACCGGAATACGTTTTCTTTTCCTGAAAACCGATAGTAACCTTTTCCGTTGTATACCGATGTTTGTAAGGACCATCGTGTGAATTGCAGTTCATAATGCAGTCCGACGGAAGTTACCGGATAATTGGCTATTTGGTAATCGGCGGACAAAGTGGGGAAGATGCCACATGAACTGTTGGTGAATAACGAGGTGACAGGGGAAGTGAAATAGTCTTCATTCAAGTTCCGGATACCGAAAAAGAGCGAGGAATGACCGAACTGTTGCTGGACGCCCAATGTAGCGAAGGCAAGCGGATGGTTTTCTTCTTCAATGTTGGAAAAGGTCTGAAAATCATCTGCCAGTGATTCGGTGCGGGTTCTGGCTGTACTGATGGTGGCAGCTTGTAATGTCGTGTGTTTGCCTAATGAATGAGTGAAATCCAGTCTTAGCAGATTAACCCAGTTACTTCCTTGTTTGAAATCACTTTGTAGTTCTGTGGTGTAGCTTACTTGAAGCTCCTGAGCCAGGCCGTAGTGACAGGACACTACGGCGAAGGACAGGAACAGTTTCATGAATCTTGTCATAACCATTTGGTAAAACGATGAATATACCAGTTCTTAATTAATTGAGTCAGTATACAGTAGGACAACAGGATACCGATGAGCCAGGGGAAATAGCTTAATGGCAGTGCTTCCAGCCCGATAGAGCTTCCAAACGGGGTGAAAGGCAGCAGGATACCGATGGCCATAATCAGCAGGGTAAGTCCGGTTACTTGCCAGGAGGCACAGCTTTGTATGAAGGGGACTTTCCGGGTACGTATCATGTGCACAATCAGGGTCTGCGACAGCAAGCCTTCGATAAACCATCCGGATTGAAACAGCGTCTGATGTTCCATGCTTTGGCATCCGAACGCATACCACATCACCAGATAGGTAACGATGTCGAAAATGGAACTGATGGGGCCGATGAATATCATGAAGCGGCTCAAATCGGAGGCATCCCATTTACGTGGCTTCCGAAGGTATTCTGCATCCATCCGGTCGAACGGAATCGTGGTCTGCGAAATATCGTACAGCAGATTTTGAATCAGCAGGTGGATGGGGAGCATGGGCAGGAAGGGCAGAAACGCACTGGCTGCCATTACACTGAACATGTTTCCGAAGTTGGAACTGGCTGTCATCTTGATGTATTTGGTGATGTTGCCAAATGTTTTTCGTCCTTCCAATACACCGTCTTCCAGTACCATCAGACTTTTCTCCAGCAGGATAATGTCGGCACTTTCTTTGGCAATGTCCACTGCAGAATCTACCGAGATACCGATGTCTGACTGACGCAACGCTGCGGCATCATTGATTCCGTCGCCTAAGAAGCCCACCGTGTGCTGTTGTGCTTGAAGCAGGGTGATGATTTCCGTTTTCTGTATCGGAGTAAGTTTGGAAAATACGGTCGTCTGGTTGACTGCTTTCATTTTTTCCTCTTCACTCATCGTTTCGAAAATGGGGCCTGTCAGGGCATTGTCGGTGCGGATACCTACTTGTCGGGCGATGGTGCGAACTACCGCATCATTGTCGCCAGACAGAATCTTAATTTCAATGCCATGTTCGTGCAATTGCTTGATGGCACTGGCTGCCGATTGCTTGGGAGGATCCAGGAAAGCCAGATACCCAATCAGTACCATATCTTTCTCGTCCTCGATACGGAAATCGCAAGTCTTGTCCAGGTAGCTTTTGTGGGCTACGGCAATGACACGCATACCTTGCTTGTTCATCTGTTCAATGATGTCGCGTGCCTTGTTCTTCAGTTCGATGGTCATGGGGTGCACCTCTCCATCAAACTCAGCATGCGAGCAGATGTCCAGCATTTCCTCTACGGCTCCTTTGGTGATAATCTGTCGTTTTCCTTGACGGTCTTCTACCACTACTGACATTCTTCGCCGGGTAAAATCAAACGGAATTTCATCTACCTTTGTATAATTATCCTTCAGGTATTCTAAGGATAAGTCCTTTACGTGCGACAGAATGGCTTTGTCCATCAGGTTCTTTAATCCGGTCTGAAAGAAACTGTTGAAATAAGCGTGGCGCAAGATGCGTCGACTTTCGTCGTTGCTTCCATCGGCATTGATGTACTTTTCCAATACAATCTGGTCGCAGGTAAGGGTACCGGTTTTGTCCGTGCAGAGAATGTTCATCGCCCCGAAGTTCTGAATGGCATTCAGGTCTTTTACAATGGTTTTCTTCTTTGACATGGCTACGGCACCTTTGGCCAGGTTGGCAGTAACAATCATCGGGAGCATTTCAGGGGTAAGACCTACAGCTACCGATACGGCAAATATAAATGCTTCCAACCAGTCGCCTTTAGTCACACCGTTTACCAGGAAAACGAACGGAATCATGATGAGCATGAATCGTATCAGCAGGAAACTGACTTTGCTGATTCCCTTGTCGAAAGCTGTAGCCGCACGGTGTCCGGCAATGCCGCGGGCAATGGTGCCCAAATACGTACTGTTGCCGGTTGCAAACACGATACCGGTAGCCGATCCGCTGACTACGTTGGACCCCATGAAGCAGATGTTTTCCAGCTCAATTACACTTCCTTTGCTGTGCTTGTTTCCTTTGGCTTCCGGACGTTTCTCTATCGGGTCTGATTCTCCCGTCAGGGAAGACTGGCTTACAAACAAATCTTTTGCTTCGATGATACGCATGTCGGCAGGAATCATGTCTCCTGCAGCAATCATAACAATGTCTCCAGGAACCAGGTCTGCAATGTTGATTTCTTCATCTTGGTTACCAGCTCGTCTTACGTAACAGGTATTGGTCACCATTTTCAGTAAAGCTTCACTGGAGGCATTGGCTTTCCATTCTTGCCAGAAACGCAGTATGCTGCTAGCAATAACCATAGTCAGAATAATTATGATGGCAGTCCAGTCCTGTTCTCCTGGATTGGCCAGCAGCACATCGAGTACAAAAGAAATGATGACCAGCGCCGTGAGTACGCCAATAAAAGGATTAATAAAAGCTTTGATGAAAGTCGATACGGGATTCTTTTTCTGCTCATGTTCCACTTCGTTCTTCCCATAGAGAGACTGTCTGGCTTCCACTTCTTCTTGTGTAAGTCCGATACGGCTTGTCTGGAAATAGCTGAAAACTGTGCCTAGTGTCTGGCTTGCTGCTAAAAATACCTTTTCGCCATTGAAGGTGAATGTGGTGCTACTTTTTCTTTTCTTCCACATGATCATTAAAATTCATAGGGTGATTACTATGTTTTCTTTTCACGTGGCAAAAGTAGGCAATGCCCCCGACAGAGACTGTTAGAGAAATATTAGAGTGGTATTAGAAAACTATTAGAATTTGTGAGACTAATTTTCTAATACCACTCTAATGGAGTTTGTTTTTCTTTGAATGGATGCGTTAAAAGATTAAATGTGAGGAAGTTCGATGATGAAGGTCGTTCCTTCTCCTTGTTTTGAATGTACGGCTATGCTGCCTTGATGCAGGGCGATGATTTTCTGTGCAAGCGCCATACCGATGCCATGTCCTTCCGCATGCTGTTCTTGTTCTCCTCGGTAGAACAAGGTGAAAATCTTTTCTTTTTCTGCATCCGACATACCAATTCCGTCATCCGACAGGCGGATAATGGTCCATTTATCCCAGTAGGAAATCTGGATGAAAGAAGATTTGTCGTCCGAATACTTGCAGTTATTTTCAATCAAGTTAGCAAAGGCGATGTTCAGCAGGTAGTCATTACCCATGACGGTAATCATCCGGTCGTCTTCCGCATCTTCCTGTTCAAAAATCAGTTCGATATGGTATTCCGGATGGGCACGAAGAATGATTTCCCGTGTATCGAGCAACAATTCGTCTAACCGAATTTCATGCATCTTGATCTGTTCTTTCTGGTAATCTGCTTTAGCCAGATTAAGCAGTCCGTCAATCAGTTTTGTCATTCGTCGGGCATCTAGTAGCACGTTCTGCATGGCTTGGCGATATTGTGCTTCTGTACGGTCCTTCTGCAGACATAAGTCCAGTTCCGCAATGAGGGCAGCCAGCGGGGTTCTCATTTCGTGAGACACGTTGCTGACAAACATTTTCTGGGAGTTGAATGAAATTTCAAGCCGCTCCAATAGTTCATTGAAGGCTTGGCTTAGTTCTCCTAATTCGTCTTTCTCGTTTCTTACAGGCAGACGCTGGTCAATACGTGAAGCGGTAATCGTTTCTGCTTCTTTTACGATTTCCCGGATAGGTTTTAAGGATGCCCGAACCAGGAAATAGCAGGTAATAAATAAAAGCAGGAGGCCGATAAAGAACAGGATAACCAATGTTTTCTGAAGTTCCAGCAGGTTGGTGTGTCCGTAACCATCGTAAGCTGCAGCTGTTACAATATAAGTCTGTCCGTTGAAAGGATAAACCATCCCGACGGCCTGGTATTTTCCGATATAAAATTCAATTTCCTTTTGTTGAAGAATCTGGGCAATCATTTCCGGATTCTCTTTGACAATGTCATTGTCGATGGCATCGTGGTAGAGCATGTGGAAGTCTGTGGTATATACAGCCACTTCCACCTCATTAATAAACTCCTTATTATTCAGGTAGATGGATTGCATAATGTCGGCATTTACCTGGTTTTGCAGGAACAGATGTACTTTGGTGACAGCTTCACTCTTCAGGTTATGGAAGAAGGTATTGCTTCGGATATGCTCGCTGACCAGATAGGTTAAGGTCATGCAAAGCAGAAATACCACAGCTATGACTCCGGTATTTTTGAGCGTAAGTGCGGTTTTAATTTTCATGGCCTCTCGTCAGTAAGGATAAATCCAATTCCAGGTTTGGTGTGAATCAGTTTGGTTTCAAAGTCTTTGTCTATCTTTTTGCGCAGGTAATTGATGTATACATCGATAAAGTTGGTACCGGTATCGAAGTGGGTATTCCAGACTTTTTCGGCAATTTCTATCCGGCTGATGACCCGTTCTGCATTCTGCACCATGTAGGTAAGCAGATTGTATTCTTTTGGAGATAAGCGGATGGGGTTTCCTTGGCGCATTACCTCTCTGCGGTTGGTATCAATTTGAAGGTCTTTGTAGGTAAGTTTCTCGGGAGCAACAACAGATACAGTTGCTTCTGCTTTTCTTTTTAGAAGCACTTTAATGCGTGCGTTCAGTTCCCGGAAGTCGAAAGGTTTTACCATGTAGTCATCTGCACCCGCATCAAATCCGTCGAGTTTGTCATCGGTTGATCCCAAGGCTGTCAGCATAAGTACAGGGATATGCGGATTTGCTTTGCGTATTTCTTTGCAGAGTTCAAAACCATCCAATTTGGGAAGAATAATATCTGAAATAACCAGCTGGAAAGAGTGAGATTGGAACAGACGAAGCCCCATGGCTCCATCGTATGCCACCATGGTGTGATAGCCATTTTCTTCCAGTCCGGTTTTTAGCAAATCGGCTACTCGTTTATCGTCTTCTATGATTAAAATACTGTGCATAATAATAAATTGAATAAGTCAGACAGGGTCTGTTTTTATATTTAATCAGGGAAAAGTCAAGTGGAGTAGAAAAGGAAAAAGTGGAGCATACAGAATTATCAGAATGGTTTTATATGATATTGTGGTGGTTTATAATGTACTGACAATTAGGTGATTCTGTAATTTACTATTCTCTTCTACACTCTTTTGATTTCATATACTATCAAAAAAGGGGGGAGTGTTAAATGACATTACTCCCCCCAAAAAACTTTACTTATCTTTGTCTTGCAATTGAACTTTAAGTGTGTATGAAAAGAGGTTATCTGATCTCAAAACATAGTAGGGTAAAATAACTTTATGTTAATGTTTGGGAAGTTTCATATTATTGAAGTTTTAAATGTTGAGTGCAACCAAAATAGTCCTATATATTGGTCGTACAAAGTTTACAAAAATAATTGAAATCCCCAAATTGAAGGTTCTATGTTTAATTTATCATAAGGTGAGATGTTGTTATTTTTAGATTCTTTGTTAGTATTAAGGTTGATGTATCTATGGTTTTAATGAATCATAAAAATTCATGTGTAAATTCTTTGAGTCTATGGTTCATCAGCTTCGTACGGAATTTATGCGATACTTATGGGCAATATAACTCTTTTCAATGCAGTGAGGTGGTTCATTGCTAAAAATCCTTTTAGTAATAAATAAATGTCTGAAGATGATAAAAGTTAGTTTTAATGCTAGAGCGTATGTCCTGAAAAATGGGCAATTAATGATTAGAGTAAGATGGAATAGCAAGAAGAATGAGGTGGCTTTTTCTGTAGGTTATACTATTGATCCAACAAAATGGGATTCTACTAAACAACTAGTAAAAGCCAATAGTACTCACCGTATTAATGGAAAGACCGTGTATGCACGTGAAATCAATAATACAATTCGTACTGTCTTAGGGTGTATTGAAGAAGTTTTTACTGAGTATTCACTTCGTAATGAAATACCGGGTAATGCAGACTTGAAAGAATTGGTAAATGAGAAGCTGGGAAGAAACAAGCCTAAAGTTGTTGAAAATGATAAAGAAAAGACATTGAAGGATATTTTTAAGGAGTTTTTATCTACAAGAGCTTTGGAAGGGAATTGGAGTAAAGAAGCTGAATACAAATATGAGCAAATGTGGCAACAACTGACGAGCTGTGATGAAGCAATTGAATTAGATGCTTTGGATAAGAATAAGATGATTCAACTTACTAACTGGTATATTGATAATGATTATTGTAACCGTACCATTGTAAAGCAGTTTAGAATTTTGAAATCTTTTCTTCGCTGGATTTCTAAAAATGGATATGTAATACAACCTGGTGTGCTGGAGTTTAAACCTAAATTAAAGGTTATTCCCAAAGTTGTAACTTTCCTCAAATACAAGGAGCTGATGCACTTTTTTGAATATGAGTTTCCAAAAGAGAAGGAATATCTGTCAAAGGCTCGTGATATGTTCTGCTTTATGGCTTTCACTTCATTAAGATATTCTGACTTGGCTAAACTAAGACCAAGCAATGTAATTGACGGTTATTTGGATTTCTGTACCGAAAAAACAGATGATAAACTTCGTATCGCTCTAAACGAACACGCTCAAAAGATTATTGATAAGTACGCTTGGTATAAAGGTGATACTATTTTTCCGGTACCATCAAATCAGAAACTGAATGATTACCTGAAAGAAGCTGCGAAATTAGCTGGGCTAGACAGAGAAATAACACAGGTATATTTCAAAGGTAACACTCGGCATGAAGATACCTATAAATTTTGGGAACAGATAAGCTGTCACGATGCCAGAAGAACCTTTGTATGTTGTTCTTTAGCTCTTGGCATTCCTCCCAGTGTAGTGATGAGCTGCACGGGACATTCGGATTATGAGAGTATGAAACCTTATATTGAAGTAGCGGATGAAACTCAGAAACTGGAGATGGATAAGTGGAACACCCATCAATATAAGTCGAGGATTATTGAGGAGCTTGACAAAATGGATTCTGAACAATTAAAAAAACTTTTTGAGTATGTGAAGGAAATAGCTTGAAGCTTAAATTCTTATATTTGTAGCAGTATTCGGTAGGTTGATTATCGGGTACTGTTTTTTTTTGTTTAAACTTTAAATTGTAGGTGTTATGACTAATGCTGAGTACAAAGAATTTGCTAAAAAGGTTTTAGAAGAAATTGCGGGTATTGAATTTGAGAATGAAAGTAATATAACTAATATCTCGGAATTATTTTTTCTTAAAATCAGAGAAGCTATAATTCGTTGGAAAAATAAAAAGATTTCTGTGTTTAATGAGTTTGAAGTATTGACCAAAGCATTAAGTAATGACGATAATACTACTGGAGATTCCCAGAATTCTATATCTTTAAATACATATACTACTCTGAAAGATAATCACTTTTGTAAATTAGTAAGATTCCGTGCATATCAATTTCTAATAGAAGATTTCCCTAATATTGAGAATATATTATTTAAGTTGGGGATTGAAAATTATAATGAGTTTATAACAAAAGTAAAAAGTATAGATGCAATCACTTGTGAAGATGATTGGGAAGTTGTAAATATAACTATTGACTGTTTTGAGAAAGAAGAAAACGAACTAACAAGTTACTTTTCAGGTTTATTCACATATTATCATTTCAGACAATTAGTCTTATTCATAATTGATATTACGAATAAGGATGTATTTCTTCTTTTTTCTAAACAAGTAAAATATTTAGGTGAACATTATTTTAGCACTTATAAAGAAAGAATGATTATTTATAAAGATATAATAAATAGTAATAGTATATTTTTTAGCCAGCACAATCAAGCCTTAATACGAATTTTAAGCAAAAAGTTCTCAACATACTATGCAAACTATAAATTAAATACAATGAGAGAATTGCAAAAGAAATATGAAGAAGATTTTCCAAATGATATGCCAGATGATTACTTCGTGTCACCTGCATTAATTTTAGATATTATGTTTATGGGTTATTTTATCCTTTATCACTTTCCTATTCTTGTTCCTGGAGTTTTTTGGTTATTAGAATCAGATAAGATACCATTAAATCTAAAACAATCATTAAGAGAATCCCTCAAAAAATCAGATTATGCACCATTGATTCAATATGAACACAACTGGTATTTAAAGCAATCAGAAAATACAGAAGAATTATTCAAAGATGTTTTTTATTCAGGGGATTTTGTTGATTTAAATACTTTTGGAATAGGAGATTATGATTTATCTAATTGGAAACACTTATTGGGTCCAGCAGAGGAAAATAGTTTAATCCAAGAAGATACTCAGAAGGGAACAAATTCATTAATATTTCAGCAGAGTTATGAAATCTTATCTTGGATAGACCATTCGTTATATCCATATTATGTCCTTTTTGAAAAAGACGCATTGTCGGAGAAAGGACATACTTTTAGAAAAATTTATCTAGCACCTCTTTTTAGCTATGCTAGTACAATAAAAGATGACTATACTTTATATGGTTTTGCTTATCTTATTTATAAATCACAATTTTTTAACTGGGGAAGACAGTGCTTTGATAAAGAGCTTGTTATGGTAATAAAGCATCTTTTTAAAATTAATAGCCCCAATACTAAAGAATATAATCAATATAAAGCTCAATTAAAAGCATACCAAATAATAGAAGAATCAGAACATATTCCAAGGACATTACTTGCTGATAAGGATATAGAATTATTAGAATTAAAATTTAGGAAAAAAAAGAGATCATAATTCAAACTGTGTGAATTCTTAATGATTCAAATTTAGATAAATATCTAATAAATCATACATAAAAAATATTATAATAAGAACAATTAAAGTATTCGAACAGTTTTATTAATATTCCAAATCGGTTTATTAATTTTTCGTCATTCCTCTAGCATGTTTTTTCTATTCCTAATTTTAACTCCCTGTAAAAGATAAACATCTATTTTACAGGGAGTTTTTATTTGGCTAATTCTAAAATCCATTCCTAATTTTTCCTTTCATAACAAGACTTTTTTTCAAAAAACAGAACTTTGTATCAACAAACCATTAAAAATTTAATTTTTTAAACATGAAGAGAAAAACCCAAAAAACAGATGGGCTATTATCTGATAAGGTAATAGACGCTAAAGGTGAAGAACTGGAAAAGTTCTTGCTGAAAGAGAAGGTAGAAATGGAAAAGGAAGCAAACCAAACTTCCACAACTGATTATCTGAATCTTCCACGGATGGCTTTTGGAATCAAAGGACTTGCTGGAATATTAAAGGTATCGACGAGTACAGTAGCGAGATGGAGAGCGGAAGGAATTCTGGACGATGTAACCTTCAATAAAGGGAAATATATATCGTTTGATGTCTATGGTGTACTCGAGATACTCCGTGAAAGTAATCATAAAACTAAGTTTAACCGTAAACAAGCGTAAATAATGAGTACCGTTGAGAATGAATTAGTAGGAAAAGCAGGTAAATTATCCCCTGCTGATGCTGATTTCTGTAAAAAGGAAACACAAAAGATAGCGGATTTGTCTCCTAAGATGTTCGCCAAAGTTTTTTCACTCTTGTATATCGTTGATTTGCTTGGTGCGGAAAAAGACGGAGGAATCAGAATAGCAAGGCTTAAAATGAACAGAAAACCCAAAGCCAAAGCTATCGAATCGCTGAAAGAAACAATACTGGAAGTTGGAGCGCAAATTATGTGCGTGATTATTCCTGCTGCTGTTGCGGTAAGATTTGGATATAATATAACTGATTTTGAAGGAAATCCCATACCAGAGGATGAGCTTTCAAGGACTGTGGTTATCATAGACGGTCAGACAAGATATTCTGCAATTCGAGAAATCAGAAAAGAATCTCCCGATATTGAGTTGCAGTTATATGCTTATTTTCCTTTACAATGGATAGCTTTAGACAAGATGTTACAAGCCATCAATCTGAAGGTGTTTACTTGGATGAACAGTGATTTTATGACAGGGGTATTGGGAAATGCCAATATAGACAAAAACACTAAAACTGCTTTAGAATATGTTCAAATGCTGGAATCTAAAGGGTATAACTATACTTCTGCTTGTGAATGGGTAACTCTCACAAAAGGAATTGTCAGAAAGACCCCTCTCATAAAAGCTATGAGTGAAGAAAATCCTAGTCTCAGTTATTCATACTCTGAATTAGGGATAGAAATTCATAAGGCTGCACTGGAGAAATTCTCAGGTACTAATGAGGATGCGTTGAAAAACAAGACCATTCCTGAGCTTGTCATAGAAAAATGGTGTACCGCCTGTAAGGAACTGAGCCAGAAGGATGCAACAAAGCATATCATCTCTTTTATCAGGGGGATTGGAAATGATGACCTGAGAGAAATGGTGTCTCCAAGTGAGTATAAACGTGGCTGTGGAAAGAAGAAGGAGGTGTATGTAAAGAAGCATTTTGAGCAGTCATACAAAGCGTTTCTGAAAACTAACCCTTTAAAAGCAAATCAGGATGAAGAAAACGTATAGTGAATGGATTACGGGAGATTATATATTTTGTCTCCCGGCAAATCCCAAAGTAGATATGACAATAATCGGCTCTTATCGCTGCAATCTCAAAATTCATACAGGTGAAGTGATGTTGGAAGCCGTATCTGCCGAAGTATTTTTAAGGAAGGGGTATAAAGCTACTGACCCTAATGGTATTCCTGTTACTCTCTTGGATTCTGATTTATCCAAAAAGCTGGTTATCATAGATGACCTGAACTTATATTTCGCACTTCAACAAGAAACACAGTTGGAAGATAATAACGTCATAGTTGAAATTCTTGATGATTTACCACGAGCAAAGAGATGGAGTTTTTAATTTTTAAATATTTTAAATTATGGAAAAATTAGTGGGAAACCATAAATACCCTAAAACGGAAAATATCATCGAGCATTTGAAATCGATACCAACTTATGAGCGATGGGATTTATTCTGTTGGTTTTGGCTGAATTATTCTTTTTCTAATGAGGAACTATGTCAGCTATTCAAATTTTCCTGGATTCACAGTGCTCCAGACGTGAGAGCTGTTGAGATTCTAGAGCATATTGATATACCGTCATTAATGGATGAATCAGAACTGAAGGATTTGAATAACATCCCTGATGAAGTTAAAGTCTACAAAGCTGTTTCTCTGGATTGTATGGAAATTGATGATGATGAAGAAGAATGGGAACTGGGAGTTGATTGGAAATGGTCTACAAATCTAGAAAAAGTAGCATACATAGCTCAATGTATGGGAAATGATTACATTGTTATTTCAACAACAATTCCTAAATCACAGGTACTAGCCCTTTTCCATGGTGTATATTTCTCTTATGAATTAATAGCAATTGCTAGTTTTGGTGAGTTTGATGATTACACCATTGAAATTGAACACGTGGATTCATTCTTAAAGGATCACCCCTACTACCATGAACCTGTAACAGAAGAGAATATCTACAAGTCAACAGGATTCTAATTATCATTTAAGTGAGGATTTGGCGCTGCCTCACTTACTTCCTATGTGAAATTTGTCATTCAATATTGATGGGCAGAAAGGACTAAAATTCTTCCTGTCAAGCCCTAACCATGTCCGAATTTTCGTGAATACAAGCCCTATTAATTAAAAAAATAAATCAAACAAATATGAAAAAAGACAGATACTTTATGGACCAAGCCAAAAAGTATGGTCCAATGAGACTTGAAAAGTGTTTTGAGAACATGACTATTGACCCAATCCTTATGAAGGATATAGAAAGGCAAGGAGTGTTTAGCAAGAATCAGAAACATTATTTGCATGAGATGATAAATAGAATCATTCATTATGCAGAACTCGGTTTTGTTAATGGAAAACAAAAAATTAATGTACTTAGTGTCTCACGCTTTGTAACATGGGGCAATTCACATGAAACCAACCTCATACATCATATCGAAAAGTATAATGATATTATCTATACTGAATTTCTGAAAGATTATGAAGATGACAGGATAATTATTTACCCCAAAGGTACAATTATTGGAACTATTAATGATAATCCTTTCCCTGCTGTCGAAGAATCGTTTATCTACAGAGAATTATTAGATCCAGATAATTATGGTGCTCCACATTATGTTCTTGACTTCGCAAATAAAAAATTAAACGAAGCATTATCTGGTCATAACTTGTGGGCAATGACGTTGGATTTCGATTATTTGAGTATTTATGATTTAACAATTTTTCCTCACATTAAAACTTATTGATTGTGACAAAATGAAAACTATAAAATATGCAAGTTAAGATATAGTAAGAACATTATTTATGATAAACCGAGAATAATTTAACCTCTTGTTTATAATCAAAAAAGAAAGCGGATATCATGCCGATCCCAATAAGACCATTTATATGATTAACTAACTGAATTTATTAATCCGGGGTAAGGGGTATGAGTATATACATAATACCCTTTGGGTGGAATAAAAAATCTCCAAAGACTTCAAAAACCTTTATAAAAGATAGATTTCCCTAAATAAAATGTTCCATTATCCTATCAGTTATGTATAATCCCCTAACTCTTACCCCTAATATTTGAGAAATATATGAAGAAAACAACAATAAAAGTACCACTAGGTATTAAATATTTATCTGAATTTAAAGATTTATATAATAATATTCCTACCAATGGTCATTACATACTTAACAAGAAGGTATGTGGTTGTGGAGCTACAGAGTTATACCTTGGCTGTGATAAGAAATGTATATTGGCAAGTCCTAGAAAGAATCTGCTCTACAATAAATACAGTCAACATCTTTCTGATAATTTCCATCTTTTCAGGTATAATGGAGATAAGGATAAGTATTTCTCCAATGGTTCTATAAGCTCAAGTGAAACCGTAACATACAAGGAGAACCTGAGAGACTATATAAAGAATGGTGGAACTAAGATTCTTACTACTTATGATTCCATAAAACATATTCGTGAAATACTGATAGAACTGGGAGAGAATCTTGAAGAATGGGAAGTTACAGTGGATGAATTTCAGGTTATGTTCTATGACTGTCATTTTAAAGCAACCACGGAATATGAATTCTATAAGCACTTACAAAGTTTTCCCAATGTAGTATTCCTTTCAGCTACACCGTTCTTGGAGGAATATCTGGACCAGCTTGATTTCTTTAAGGTTCTGACCATGTATGAACTTGAGTGGCCTAGGACTATGGTAGAAAAGCCGAAAGTAAATATGACCAAGACCTCAAAAACCATAACAAAGCTATGTGAAGGTATCATAGACAAATACAGGAATGGTAAAGGAGAAACTACTCTTGTTGATGGAAAAGAATACAGATCTAAAGAAGCGATTCTATATATCAACAGTGTAAAGGATATAGTAAAGGTTATTAAAACTCTGAATATTGAGCCGGAAGAAGTGAATATAATCTGTTCCTCCACCCCTGAGAATATAAGCAAGCTGAAAGAACTGTCTAAAGCTGTGGGAATGGAGTACAAGATAGGTGATATTCCTGGGAAAGGTGATACTCATAAGATGTTTACTTTCTGTACCTCTACCGTATATGTTGGAGCTGACTTTTATTCAGACAACGCTTACACCTATATCTTCGCCAATCCTAAAGTTGAAAGTCTTACCATAGATGTTTCAGTAGATATTCAGCAGATTATTGGACGACAGAGACTAGATTCCAATCCATTCAAGAATATGGCTACCTTATACTTCAATACAAAAGCATCTGATATGACTGAAGAAGCTTTCAATGAAAGTATAAGGCTGAAAAACGAAAAGACAAATAGACAGATAGAAAACTTTAACTCAGCACCACACAAAGAAGAATTCATAGAAGGACTGAATAAGAAGCCGAACCACAAGGAAAACTACTGCTGCATCAGTAAGGATGAAAATGGTAATCAGGTAATTGAAAAGAACATACTCATTGAACTTGCAGACAGAAGAGCTTGGGAAATTTCAAATAAGATATTCAACAATGATTTCTCTATGTTTACAGCCTTGAGTGTTAATATGAATGTAACCAAAGATACAGATAGTGATGATTCTGAAGTTAAGGCTATATTTCAGAAGTGGAATGAAATGAAAAGCTTTAAGGATCGGGCCTTTTTCTATTGTGAAGCCTGTAAAGATATACCTGAAGTTCTTGATAAATGTTCTTTCATACCGACTAAATATAAGGAATACTACGAAGCTTTAGGAGAAGAAGGTATGAAGGAACTTGGGTGGAGAGAGGATTATATAAAGAACGCCATTGCCCCTATCCCCTTCGAGCAGAGACCGAATGACAAGATTATGGAGAGACTTAGGGCTAAACTTGAGATAGGAAAGTTCTATACAAAGACTGAGATTAAGGAACTACTATGCAATATCTTTAAAGAACTGGAACTTAAAGGTAAACCAAGTGCTTCAGATATTTCCTTTTACATCGATTGTGAAGAAAAATCAAAAAGGATGGATGGTAAAAAAGTTGTAGGATATCAGGTTATTTCACACTACAAGAAAAGAGTTAGCCTGTTCAAGAGAATTACTGATGTCAAGAATCCTATAGACTATAACTTGGATGATATTCTAGAAATAATAAAAACAGGTACCGAGTTCGACCTGAAGAAAAAAGTTCAAGATGTCAGGAACGCTAAGGATAAGGACGAAAAGGACGAGAAGAAAAAAAGAATCCCGGCTGCTACAGTGAATGGAACCTTCGAGAGCAAGAATAAAAACTGCTTAAAAGTTTACTCCTCTTATACAGCCCTCGACTTCGACCATATACCAGAGGATGAAATGCAGGACTTCATAGACAACCTTAAGAAATCTCCCCATGTTTATGCCGGATTCAGGACTTCCAGCGGTGAAGGATATAAAGCTATCATCCTACATGATAACCTCGAACCTCTCTATCATGATGACCTTTATGAGCAGCTCTTGGAGTATTATAATTGTGAGGTTAAGGATACATCAACGAGAGACTTAGCAAGAGGGAATTATCTTTCTTATGACCCTGACTTATGGATAAACGCTGATGCTGTACCTTTCCATTTTGTTCCTTCAACTTCAGAACCTAAAACTGTAGTAATGAAAACTGAGACTGTAATAAAAACTGATACTGGTGAGGAAATTCTTGTACAGGATGATGATGAAGCTTCAGGTTTTCTTCTAAAGCTGAGAAAACAGGTCATATCAGACGAAACCATTATCAAGTTTCTGAAGGGTATATGGACTGGAAAAGCTATCGGTCAGGGAAGAAATAATGCTGCTATGTCCTACGCTGGTGTTCTTTGTAAAGCTGGAATTGAAAAAAGTAAGGCAAAAGCAGTAATAGAAGAACTTATACCGGGGTTCGATATTTCAGAGATCATAAGATATGCTTATTCTCATAATATATACGGTTGCGAGAGAAGAAGGTATATCAGAAAGAAGAAGAATTAATACATAAAAACTGACAATATGAAAAAAAATGAGATTTTAACGATTATAATAAAAAGAATAACGGAAGACAAAAACACTTACGATGATAAGTTTAAAGACTATTATAAAGCTTGTCATTATATATATACAGTATCACATAAATCTGGCTTTCCGTTTGTTTCTATGGATGGAAAAATCTATATCTACACTGGGACACATTTGGAGGAAGTGGATGGGAATGAGCTTATGATGTTTCTGAAATTCTCATTCCAAAAGCTTTCCGGGGATTCAGTATATTGTGGAAAGAAAGAGCTTATAAACGGTCTTACAGCTCAGTTCCCTTATACCGTAATGGGATTGAATGTGAAACAGGCTGAGGATAAAATAAACTTCGGAAATGGGACTCTCGACTTGAAGACTGGAAATCTCTGTAAACATAACTGGGCTGATTACTTCAGATACGTCCTTCCTTATAATTATGATAAGAACGCCTCCTGTCCGATGTTTATGAAGTATCTGAATGAAGTCATGCCAGAGAAGGAAGCTCAGGATGTACTTTCAGAATATGTAGGGTGGTTATTCATGCCTGGACTTAAACTGGAAAAAATTCTGTTCCTCTATGGTTCCGGCTGTAATGGAAAATCTGTCTTTATTGATATTGTAGAAGCGTTATTGGGTAAGGAAAATATATCACATGAATCCTTGTCTGATTTATGTGGTGAATATGGGGCAAACAGCAGGTCAAACTTGGCTGGAAAGATACTGAATACATGTTCAGACGTTGCTCCGAATGCTTTCGCTGGTGACCTCTTCAAAAGGATAGCCAGTGGAGAACCCATAAGTACCAAGATTCTTTATAAGGATGTTACAACTCTTACCGATTATGCTAAAATGATATTCTGTCTTAACGAACTTCCTAAAACAAATGATACTTCTAACGGATTTTACAGAAGATTCTTGATAGCTCCCTTCAACGTCCAGATTCCCAAGAGTAAAATCAACCCCAACCTTGCAAAGGATATTATCTCAAATGAACTTCCCGGTATTATGAACTGGGTTCTTGAAGGTAGGGAAAGGCTGAGAATGAATGGAAAGTTTACAGATTCTCCAGTGATGAATAAGACACTGGAAGAATACAGACAAAAGGGTAGTAAAAAAGGCACTATAAAATATTTTGTGTAAATGGAAAA
>ULNI01044255.1_pt1 | contig 22159 bp, 31 predicted proteins | sample 1951881 | NCBI WGS metagenome assembly ULNI01 (sample SAMEA4835573, study PRJEB28245) | human gut metagenome | biome: gut microbiome; material: fecal sample | place: Denmark | collected 2008
AAATTGTGTCAACTTATTTAGTACACTACAGTTTTATTTCAAACGTCCTTTCAACTTTTTTATCCCTCAATTTCACTCAGTTCCAGCCAGCGCATGGTCTTCTCGTCCAGCTCATCGTTGAGCAGAGGCAGACGCTTGGACTTCTCGGTCAGTTCGTCTACGCTGAGTGTACCGCTGCACAAGGCTTCTTCTATCTGTTTCTTTTCTTCCTCCAGTGCGGCAATCTCTTTTTCCAGCTGTTCGAATTCTTTCCGTTCCTTGAACGTCATGCGGCGCTTGTCGTTCAGGCGGACACGCTGCGTCTTTTCTTCCTTGGGCTTGGTTGCTTCCTTCTCGTGTTCTGCCTTGGCCAGCTTCCAGTCGCGGTAGTCAGAATAGTTGCCGGGGAAATCGCGGATGTCGCCCTGCCCTTTGAATACCAGCAGATGGTCTACTACCTTGTCCATGAAGTAGCGGTCGTGGCTCACCACGATGACACATCCCTTGAAGTTTTGCAAGTATTCTTCCAGCACCTGCAGAGTCACGATGTCCAGGTCGTTGGTTGGCTCGTCCAGCACCAGGAAGTTCGGGTTCCGCATGAGTACCGTACAGAGGTACAATCGGCGTCGTTCGCCCCCGCTCAACTTGTACACATAGCTGTGCTGCGTTTCGGGCGTGAAGAGGAAATGCTGCAGGAACTGTGAAGCCGTCAGCCGTTTGCCGTTGCCCAGCTCAATGACCTCGGCGATGTCCGTAATCGCGTCAATCACCTTCATCTGTTCGTTAAACTGAAGTCCCTCTTGCGAGTAGTAGCCGAAGCGCACCGTTTCGCCGATGTCCAGCGTACCGCTGTCGGGTTTTTCCAGTCCCATCAGAATCTTGATGAAAGTAGATTTACCCGTACCGTTGTTGCCCACGATACCCATCTTCTCGTAGCGGGCAAAGATATAGGAGAAATCATCCAGAATCTTCAGGTCGCCGAAACGCTTGCACAGGTGGTCGGCCTCGAAAATCTTGGAACCGATGTACGAAGCCTTGACATCCAGTTTCACGTTCGCATCGTACGTGCGCTGCTTGGCCACCTTCTCCAGTTCATAGAAGGCTTCTTCGCGGTAACGGGCCTTGTGTCCGCGTGCCTGTGGCATACGGCGCATCCATTCCAGTTCCGTGCGATACAGGTTGTTGGCACGGGCAATCTCCGCATTGGTGGCTTCGATGCGTTCCTGCCGTTTCTCCAAGTAGTAGCTGTAGTTTCCTTTGTAAGAATACAACTGGCGGTTGTCTATTTCAATGATTTCCGAGCACACACGATCCAGGAAATAGCGGTCGTGCGTCACCATGAGCAAACTCAGACTACCACGGTTCAGGTACTCTTCCAGCCATTCCGTCATGTCCAGGTCGAGGTGGTTAGTCGGCTCGTCCAGAATCAGCAAATCCGGTTCGGTAATCAGGATGTTGGCCAGTGCCACACGCTTCAACTGCCCGCCGGACAGATGTCCGATTTTCTGGGAGAAGTCGCGTATCTTCAGTTGCGAAAGAATCTGCTTGGCACGTCGTTCATAGTCCCAGGCCTTTTCGTGCTCCATCCGCACCAGCAGTTCATCCATGCCAGGATTGCCGGGTGTTTCCATGCACCGTTCATACTCCTTAATCAGCTCTACGGTAGAGTTGCCGTGATAAAAGCAGGCCTCGAGCACCGTCAGCTCTTCAGGATATTTCGGGCTTTGTTCCAGATAGCCCACGCGCAAATCGCGGCGGAAGGTGATTTTTCCTTCGTCGTAACCTTCCTTACCGGCCAGGATATTCAGCAAGGTGGTTTTTCCCGAACCGTTCTTGGCTATCAGTCCGATGCGCTGTCCTTCTGCAATACCGAAAGATATGCCGTTAAAAAGGACCAAGTCGCCGAACGACTTGGTCAGGTTTTCTACTTGTAAATATGGAGTCATAATCTAATTCGTAGCTGCTAAAAATAGGATGCGGACAGGATTAGTCCATCACCGCTTCCACTTCGTTCTTTATCCGTTCGAATTCCGCTTTCAGGTCGCACGGCTGTCCGCTTTTTGCCTTGTCCCATATCAGGGAAATCGGGTTGACCATTACTTTTGAATTGCGGAAACGCAGTGCCGGAAATTCTTTCTGTCCGTCGATGACCGTCACCCATTCCATGCCGTCCATCTCGTTGACCAGTATCACGCCGAATGCCGTACCGAAGCTTTCCCACGCCTGACGCTGTTTGGGGTTAAAACGTCCGCTGTCGATTACTTTCTGCAAGTTTTCCAAGTCGGCCTCCGTACCGGTAAAGTCCTTGGTCAGTTGTTTTTTCACCGTAGAAACGGCCCAGTCATAATTCTCGTTTATCTGGTTGATTTCCAGGATACGGACTGGAATCACTTCCTTCACCGGCTTGTCGGATGCATTGCGTACCTTCAGGGAAGCTACGATAGTCTCGCCAGCCTTGGGACTCTCGCCCTTGGCCACGGTGAACGAGCACTCCACGGAGATTTCTCCCCGACCGGTCACCCAGATGTGGGTGGTGTACCACACGCCATTCTCCTGAAAGCTTTCGGAAGAATAGGCACAGTCCCATGAACCGACTTTCACCTTCTTGGCCCCGCGTACCTGATGCAGCTCGTCTTCCAGACATTCGTTGGCATAGGCTGACGAATTGCCCCGGTAGGCAGAAATACGGAAGTTTCCGGTCCATTTGTCTGGGTTGTAAAACAGAAAGCAGTCTTCCGAATCTTCAAACTCACACCAGTTGTCGGGATATTCCAGTGAAAACCAGGAACCCGGAGAAATGTACTTTTTCATAACGTTTTTTGTTTTTAGTATTAGAGATAAAGGTTTATTTCAGCGGAAGAATCTCAATCCAATAATCGTCCGGGTCATTGATGAAATACAGTCCCATCTGTTCGTTCTCGAAGCATACACAGCCCATTTCCTTGTGGAACTTGCGTACTTCATCGTAGTCGCCTGCCACGCGGAGACAAAGATGGCTTTCGTTTTCTCCCAGTTCGTAGGCTTCCGTATGGTCGCGCAGCCACGTCAGTTCCAGTGAGAAACCCGTGCATCCGTCGGTAAGGTACACCAGGATGAAAGAGCCGTCGGCCGCTTCCTTGCGGTGAGACTCATGCAGTCCGAGCGCCTTTTCGTAGAATTGGATACTTTTTTCAAGATTAGTTACGTTGATATTGAAGTGGTCAAATCTTCCTTTTATTTCCATTGTCTTTTTATTTTAAGTTGATATAGTGGTCTAAGTTCAATGTCTCTCCGCGACGGACAGGAGTAAGAACCTGAGTCCCTTCCGATGCGGCCAAAGGTGCAAAAGCCGAAGCTTTCTCAAAAGCTTCGTCAAAGTGCATCGGTACAAATATAGTCGTTTTTATCCGTTTCACAAATTGTAAAGGACCTCGCATGTATTCATTTCCTAAACGAGGGTCGACCGGAAACAGCACGACATCCATTTTTTCTTTGCAGACGGCAATGTCTTCCAGTTCGCGAAGGAAAAAAGCTTCGTCACGTTTCCACTCCTCCTCCGGACTTTCATCCATCCAGTGCCAGTTGTTCAGGTCGCCGGCATGGAATACGGTAGCTCCTTCCGGGGTCTGGACTAAAAAAGAGATGCCTATGTCCGTCGAGCCGAAAGCCCGCACGGCGAGATATTCGTCACGATAGGTGTCTCCTTTCGCCAGTGTGTGGAGATTTCCGTTTTCTTTGTCCTTGTCAGAAAGAGGAATGTCAGTCGAAAGCAGATAGACGATGTCAGGCCGAAGCGCTTTCCAGGAGAGTATCTGCCGGTTAAAGTGGTCGGCATGCGCATGGCTGGAAAACACATACAACTGTCCTTCACGTGAAAGAAGCTGTTCGTGCACGATGCCTTTGTCGGCCGACACGGAGTCCTCAAAATAGTCGAAAATAAGTGTGTAACCTTCCCCCAGCAGGGCGAAGCCGCTATGATAAAGATAAATCAGTTTCATGAGATTGAGGTCTTATTTGGCCGCAATGGGCTGCACATACGCGCGGGTAGCCTTGTCTATCTCCAGGAACATGTAGTTCACTTTGCCCGAATGAATCAGGTCCTTGTGCTCGTTGTAAATGCGGGTGGCATATTCCTTGGATTTCTCAAACATGAATTTTGACACGCTTTCCTGCGATTTTCCCGCCATTGTGGAGTCGAGTTTCTCTTCCGGGAAGAAGTCATCCAGGTTCACGTCGCCAATCATGGACGTTTCCAGGAAATGAATCTCCTGGTGCAAACGGTCGGTGTAATAACCCACAAACATGTGGCCCGGTACGCGTACCAGAATCGGATTGATGTTGATGGCTTTCAGCAAGGAAGCAAACAGTACGCTTCCGTCCACACAGTTAATCTGTGCCGACTGCAGGGCATCGTCGAAAGTACGTACGCGCTGAGTAAAGACCACGTTGGACGACAGGCTGCTGTTGCTGATGGAGCTGTATTTGAACCCTCTTTTCTGCAAGACATACCACAAGGCATACACCTGCTTGTCTACGACTTTCGGGTCCTTGCTCTGGTATCCCCAGAAACGGTTGACAATGCGTGAATCCAGTGCCTCGCGCAGCACCTGGCTGATGTTAGGGTTGTCTTCGTTGACATAGGCTGCAAAGAAATCGCCCGTGTCGTGAAATTTCATTTTACTGTCGATGTAGCCTAACAGACATTCGTTGATGCTGCGTACGGAATACGTATGTACCGCCGAATATGTCCGGTTGTTATTTACCTTTGCCTGTATGGACACGGTAACAGGCATGGCCTGAGTATTTTCCAGCAGAGCTTGATAATTCCATATCACATCCGGGAAAACCAGGTATTCCTTTCCTGATTCCGGCAGAATGAATTCAGAAACCGAATGAGCAAAGAAAGGAGTTTCTGCTAATTCTATGTGAAGTTTGCTGTTGGCATGCGGACTGCGTATCTTAATGCCGATACACGATTTGGGATTTCCCAGATAAGTACTGTCGGCCGGCACAATCAGCTGTGCATCGGTCGTAGCCGTAGACAGGATGGTGACCGGAAAGATATTTCCTCCTAGTTCGTCGGTAATTTCCAGTCCGGACGAGAAAGGCTCGTATCTGTAAATATATAAAACCGATGCCGTTACTGTCAGAATGGCCAGTATGAAAGTGGCCAGTTTCCATTTGTTCTCTCCCCAAATTGTACGCATGTTCAGTTGCATTGTCACAAAATTTCCTGTTAAACAAATTGGGAGCAGACCACAAGGGCATTCCCCTTACGGCCTGCTTCCTTTACGGTTATCTTACCGCAATACTTTCAATTTCTACCAGCACTCCTTTCGGTAAAGCTTTGACAGCTACCGCAGAACGGGCAGGATAATCGCCTTCGAAATACTTGGCATATACGGCATTCATTTCACCGAACAGTGCCATATCCGCCAGGAACACAGTGGTTTTTACCACATTGGCAGTTGTCAGTCCGGCTTCTGCAAGTACATTCTTGATATTTTCGAATACCTGAGTAGTCTGTTCAGTGATTCCACCTTCTACCACTTCGCCTGTAGCCGGATTTACCGGAATCTGGCCCGACAAGAATACCATGCCGTTTACTTCTACTGCCTGGCTATAAGGACCGATGGCAGCAGGAGCCTTTTCTGTAAAAATTACTTTTTTCATAAGCGTTAATGTGTCAATTAAATTGTATTTTCAACGCTAATTTAGCACAATTCTTTTAATCCGGGGACAGAAACTGTAAAAAAAGTCCGCATTTATTCGTGTTTATAACAAAAAACACTTACTTTTGTACTCGCAATAATGCAAAAAGGTAGTTGGAAACGTGTTTCGTATCCAATCCGAATTCAATAAAAAACAATCAAAAATCATTGATAATTCAAATGTGTGAAAGAGGAAAGAGACCTCTGAACGGTTTGTCATGCTTCACACACCCAATATTAATAATTCATTTAACCTATTTATGTACAATATCATTCAATTAAACGACAAAAATTTGTCTGAATTGCAGCAGATTGCCAAAGAGTTGGGTCTGAAAAAAGTCGATTCACTGAAAAAAGAAGAACTGGTGTATCGCATTCTGGATGAACAGGCAATTGTCGGTGCTACAAAAAAAGTGGCCGCACAGCAAAACAACGAAGAACGCAAGGAAGGACAGCCACGTAAGCGCTCGCGCATCAGTATAAAGAAAGAAGGGGATAAGGTTTACACGGCAACCAAAGACAAGGCACAGAAGCTGGAGGCCAATACTCCTGCCCTTCCTGCACCAACTCCTTTGTTCAAGGAAATTCCTGCGTCACCGGAAAAAACGGAAATCGTTGCACCGGTTGCAGAGAAAACAGCTCAGCCGGAAGTTATTGCTGCTCCTGCCACTGAAGAAAAACCCAAAGCCAAGCGTGGACGTAAGCCGGGTTCCAAAAATAAATCTACTCTGGCAAAAGAAGCGCAGGAAGCCGCTGAAAATACACCAGCTGAAGTTACTGCCAAACCGGCTCCACTTCCTATCGATGACGACGACATGGAACTTCCACCGCTCGACTTGAATAATAACGATTTTATTCCTATCGAAGACCTCCCGTCTGAAAAATTCGAGATACCTTCTGAATTGCTGGGTAAATTTGAGGCTACCAAAATGGAGGTGCCTGTAATGCCGGCTAAAGAACCTAAACAGAAAAATCAGCAGCGTCAGGCTCGTCAGAATAATCGCAACAACCGTCCTAATAACAACAATAATAACAGTAATCAAGGAAAGGACAACAACCCGCAGCCCGCTGCCAACCAGAATGCACCAGAGCAGCAGCCATCTTCTCCTTCTACTGAAACTCCTGCCAATAATACTCCGGCACCGGCTCCCAAACCGGTAGAAAAAGTCTACGATTTTGATGATATTCTTCAAGGTACCGGTGTATTGGAAATCATGCCCGACGGATATGGATTCCTCCGCTCTTCAGATTATAACTATCTTTCTTCACCTGATGACATTTATGTGTCACAGTCACAAATCAAGCTGCTCGGCTTGAAAACCGGTGACGTGGTAGAAGGTACTATCCGTCCGCCTAAAGAAGGTGAAAAATATTTCCCGCTGGTAAAGGTTTCTAAAATTAACGGACTCGATCCGGCTTTAGTGCGCGACCGCATTCCGTTCGATCACCTTACTCCGCTCTTCCCCGATGAAAAATTCAAATTGTGCAAAGGATATAATGACAACTTGTCGGCTCGTGTAGTTGATTTGTTTGCTCCTATCGGAAAAGGACAGCGTGCACTGATTGTAGCACAGCCTAAAACTGGTAAGACTATCTTGATGAAAGATATCGCCAATGCCATTGCGGCCAATCATCCGGAAGTGTATATGATTATGCTGCTCATCGATGAACGTCCGGAAGAAGTGACCGACATGGCTCGCAGTGTGAAAGCTGAAGTAATCGCTTCTACTTTCGATGAGCCGGCAGAACGTCACGTGAAGATAGCCGGCATTGTGCTGGAAAAAGCCAAACGTATGGTAGAATGCGGACATGATGTCGTAATCTTCCTGGACTCTATCACTCGTCTGGCTCGCGCCTACAATACGGTTTCTCCGGCATCTGGTAAGGTACTTTCCGGTGGTGTGGATGCCAATGCGTTGCACAAACCCAAACGCTTCTTCGGTGCGGCACGTAATATCGAAGGTGGAGGCTCACTGACAATCGTGGCTACTGCATTGATTGATACGGGTTCTAAGATGGACGAAGTTATCTTCGAGGAATTCAAGGGAACAGGTAACATGGAGTTGCAGTTGGATCGCAACCTGAGCAACAAGCGTATCTTCCCGGCTGTCAACATCGTGGCTTCAAGTACTCGTCGCGACGACTTGCTGCTTGACAAGACTACACTTGACCGCATGTGGATTCTCCGTAAATATCTGTCGGACATGAATCCTATCGAAGCAATGGATTTCGTGAAAGACCGTCTGGAGAAGACAAAAGACAACGAAGAGTTCCTGATGAGTATGAATTCTTAAAAGAATATAGCATTTACATAAAAAAAGCAGGGAGAAAATCCATGAGTGGGGTTTCTTCCTGCTTTTTTTATGATTCATTTTTGGGAGATAAAAAAGAGGGTTGTCGGATAAGCAACTTTTTAGTATGTCTACGGATGAACAAATATAAAAAATAAAGGCTAACACCCTTAATTATCAGAATATTAGCCTTTAAACACTGAGGAGCGGCAAGCGGGACTCGAACCCGTGACCCTCAGCTTGGGAATATTCCTCCAATTTATAGTGTATCTGTTTGTAAATTAGTTTATTATAAATTCTTTTTCAACTGTCCAGGATAAGTTTTTGAACATTTTTTTCTACTTGAATGCCTTCCCTATCCTGTCACCGGATACCCAGCCATCGCCGAACTGGCAGTTCTTGATGTCTACAATATAGACTCCTTTTATCTCCAGTCCTTTACCTTGTGCTTCTTCCAGGTATGTACGTGCATAAGCATCAAAGTTTGCTCTAGAATAAGCGTCTACGGCAAGGATGAGAAAGTTCGCGTCGGTCAGTTCGCCTTTGTAGATTCCTATATCGGCATCCACAAGACTCTGGACGTATCTGTCAGCCTTATCCTTCTGTTCCTGGGACGGCTTGTTTCCTCCGCAGCCAAACAATGATATTGCCAGTATAGTCAGCAGTATTTTCTTCATGGATTTAGATAGTTAGTTTGTTCTTTAATTCGTTATATAAATCAGGATTTCTCATGTCCTCCCAATAATACTTTTTGTATCTGCTCCTGCTGAATCCTTCCTTACTCTCATAGACAAGAATACATTCCTTATCACACAAAACAATCACCGAAGATAGAAGTAACTTGGCATAAGAGAATGCCTGAAGAAAGGCTGATTCTATTTCATGGTTGTTCTTCATGTGGTATTTTGCTTCAATCAATACCTTTGCTTTTTCTTCTTCTGGCTTGTTGTCATAATGAAGTGCATAATCCGGGAATATACGATGTCCTCTCCCTGCATGGATTGGCAACTGACGAATGTAGTCTTTATGCTCATACCACCCCATTTCATTCAACAATGGCTCCAGTAGTTTTTTCTCTACATCCTTTTCCTCCTTAATGACTATTCCTTCCGGCAATGACGGTGCGTATATTTGCGGAAGTGCGGACGTATCAAATCCTTTTGCTTCTATTATTCTCATGAGTTCTGCATAATCCTTTCCCGTAACCGGCCATCCATTGACTCCTTGAAAATTCTTTCTGATAAGCGGATGATTTGAAAAGTATTCGTCTGCTTTCAGCTCTTTTAATGAGATATGAGGAATATCAATTTTATTGCTTACATAAGTATTGCTGTAGTAGTGGGCAAATGGGTCTATTACACCGTCAACCTGTGCTATCCACAAGCAAGTGATGGCACTTACTGGAGATGTTTCATAATGTATGAGTACATCCCCTTTCTTTGTTTCCTTATTTGATTGCCAAAACCCAACCGTCCATTCTTTCCCATATCCTTTAATTAATCCTCCGATAAACCACGCAGATGATGGTTTGGGCATGTCTGCGTTCTCTTCCTTTATCAGAAGATTGGGAGCATAATCATACATGAAAGCGCTTAGCTCATCGGGAGACAAACCGTTTTCCGTCCTGAATCGATAGAATACTTTGCACAATTCCCAATAATACATACACCTGGCTTTGTAGTCAGCTTTCTTTGGAATCGGAGGAAGTTCTATTTCAAAGTAATCAGCTAATTTTTCAAGATGGAAAAGTTCGTTGATATATAAATAGGGAAAAAAGTATTCACCAAACATATAGTTCAGTTCCATTGAAAGTAATGGAATGTAGCCAAGCATTTGGTCAAAATCTCCAATCCTTAAAACTTCTTCCGTTTCTATCATCAGCCCGGTAGATATAATTTCCTCATACAGCTTTCCGGCATCATCCAGAGATTTTAATTCTGTACCTTCATATTCTGATACTTTGTAACACCAGAAATCTTCTAGTATTCCGCAAATCATTTCGGAATTGAATCCGTCCTTGATTTTAGGATTGTACTTCTCGAACAGGCGTTCTTCCTCAATCCACTCTTTTCTGTCTGAAAATGCAGATATGGTAGACTTACCGTCAGAAGAGTTCTTGTATAAGTTCCAAAGGTATTGATTGAATTTCATGGTTATAATCTTTTCATACAGCCAAGAACTTGATATATATGTTCTATCATATTTTTAGGAAGTTCCTGAATACCATATTCCGGAGATTTATTTGTAGGAACCAGTGTATAGCATTTCGGATCGGTTGAAGGGCCTAATCTCTTGATAGTTCGCATTCCGTTGGTTGTCACTATTGCATACACTTCACCTAATGGAAGAAAAGACTTATCTTCTATTTTCTTTAACGCAATAATATCTCCATGAGTTATCTCAGGTTCCATTGAATGACCTGTAACATTACACCAGCAAGTAGCTTCATTGTATTTCTTGAAATCTATCAAGTATTCAGGTTTTGCTGTCTGGTCATTTAAGACAATATCAAATCCTCCTATGAAATCCACATTATAATAAGGTACACCTTCAGTAAAACTTATTTGTGGTTCAGAATCTTTCTTTTTTGTGTCCTGAATAAAATCTGATACTTTGAATTTGTCTACAGATGCAACATCAAAATGCGCACATAGTTTCTTGTATTGTTCAGGTTCTAAATCTCTCATAGATTTCTCCATACCAGAAATATTGGCCTGACCACATTCAAGAATATCAGCAATATTCTTTTGCGTAAGTCCAAATGCTTGTCTGAATCCTTTTAAATCATACATATCAGTAATATTATTGAGTTATATATAAAATAAAGTTAATATCACTGATATTTTCACTGTAATATCAGTGATATATCAATAATATTAGTACATTTGCATCAGAAACGTAACACTGATACGAAACAAAGATAACAAATAACATCAATAATACACACGATTATGAAAAAGAATTTATTACACGAGATTATGAGCCTTGCATGGCAGTTGGTAAAGAGAAACGGTTTCTCTATGAGTGAAGCAATGAAATGCGCTTGGGCAAACATGAAGCTGAAAGCTGTAATGAAGCAAAGAATCGTAAAGTTCTACTTCAAAAAGGTAGATGGTTCTGTTCGTGAAGCCTACGGCACGCTGAAAGAAAATCTGATACCAGCCACATCTGGTGAAAGCAGAAAGAAGAATGACACTGTTCAGGTGTACTTCGATACTGAGAGACAAGAATACAGATGCTTCAAGAAAGCTAACCTTTTAAACATCGCATGACTATGACACGCCACGAAATCGAAGAAGAACTTGACGGGCTGTACAAAGACCTGAATTTCGCCTACAACGCAGAAGAAGAAACTTTATGCAGAGCTTTCAATGCTGACAGCAAGCAAGAATACATCAAAGCACTTACTGAAGAGGTGGACAAATACGAAGCCCTTATTGAAGAATACAACCTGCCTGAAGATGATGGCATGGACTACATCAACCTTCAGTTATCACAAGGCATGGCAGTGACACGCTGGTAACTCACCTACCCTGCTGACGGACTGAACGGCAACCGATAGCGAGAATCGGGCAGGGTTCTACTTGATTGGTTCTTTGACATGATGGAAATTTAGGCTTACCGTTAAGCCTGACGTGAAACGGACGACTGAGTAGCGATAACGGCTGTGTGAAAAGAGTATGAGTAAAGGGCTGCACTAAGCAAACGCAGCATACGAATCACACAGAAAACAAAAAGACACTTATACGATTGCAGGTGGCCGTAGGCCGGCTACAAAGACAATCTTCACTGATTAGACACCAGCAAGAACTATATATACCCGTGGCTTACCAGACCTTTGATAAGCAGTAAGGCAACCACCAGAACGCCCACGGGAACGAATTTTTAATTTAATAAGTAATGAGAATTTCTATTTATCAATTATCAGCACTCTTTGGACGTTCAATGATATACGTCCAAAGAGTGCTGAATGAAATGGAGAGGTGTGGATTGATTAGTAAAGTTTCATCAAAAGATGGAAACAATGTTGAGCTTACAAAAAAAGCTCAGGAGATTTTTTCTTTAGGATTTCAAGCTCTTTATAAAGAAATTCAACGTATTCCTCAACTGTATCGTGTTGATTCTCTTCTGATTTTGAGTCTAGTAAAGTTGAGTTTAAAAGATAGTCACGACAGAATGATTTTCCTTCAATAGTATTATTTTCCGATAATGATGTGTCTTGGGGAAATCCAATAATATCCATTGCCCAATCTAGTAGATTGTCAATTCGTATTATTTTGAAGTTAATGGTAATTCCCATCTGATAAAATTTATCATCTATATCACATAATTTGAGATATTCAGTGATAAGTTCTTCAACTATCTGACGTTGGGTTTTAATAAAATGATCTTCCATGTTTGCTTAATTTTTTGATTAGAGACTTCAAATGTAAGCAAATCCTCCGAATAAGACGAGATGTTGTCAATCAAATTGGCTCGGGGGAGCTTTTTTAATATTCAATCACATGAAAATACTACTTGCTTTATGTGCATTGTCCGTATTGGTGATGCACTTCAATCAAGACCTATCTGCTATGTACTGGATAGGATTCGTCGGGTTTATAATCACTGGTTTTTCAATCGCAAACAGACTGGACAATGAACGAGCTGCAAGAAACAATAAAAAGCATCTGTGATGAATTTGCGGACATCAGTGCCATTCTGGCGGCACGCTCAAGGGAACTGGACAGACGGGAGCTGTTCGACAAGGAGATAGAAACCGAAATCAATAACATTAAAAAGAATAGACATGAAAACAAATGAGGAATTACAGGGTATGACGCATGATGAACTTGTGGCATACGCAGAAGAACTACAAACAGACCTGAAGTCATCAAGAAGTTCTCTCACTTTTTATTGTGAGGAAAAAAACAAACTAGAGAAGAAGTTTGACAACTTCAAGAACATGGTCAAATCGCTGGTCGCACTAGTCGATTAGTTTTTATGGGTTATAGAAAATAGGTAGATGCCGGGCTATGAAAGTCCGGCATTTTCATTGGCAGATAGTTCAGGTGGTAGAACGCCATGTAAGGGTTAGCATGGAAGTCACGGGTTCAAGTCCCGTTCTGCCAGCAAACAATCAAATACTTAAACTATGGTTAGAGAAATTACAGTAGACGAAAACTATCAGACAGTACGTCTTTTTGACGAAATGAAGAAAGGGGACATCTACAAGGTTCCCTATGACAAGAAACGGCACAACGGAATCAAGCTGGAAGCATCACGCCGCAATCGTGACCTCCGCTTGATCGGGACACTTAAAAACAAAATGGACGTGAAATACCGGGTATCAGCAACAGAGTATCCGGGTTTCTCGGCAATTATCTGCTTAAAATAAGGAGGTATCTATGGTAAACGAAGATGTATTGAAAATCGTCCTGAATGATAAGACGTTTGGGCGCGACACCGCTGCCGACATCGTTGGTGGTCTGGCACGTTTGAGAGAGTTGGTAGGAAAAGGACTTATCAGAGCAGAAAAACCTACCAACAAGCAAAACGGCAAGTGGTTCTGCAATGCCTGGGATGTGATTAAACATGCACAATTGAAGTATTAATACAGATTATTATGGAAGAAAAGCCAAATCTATTTCAGAAGATACAGCTTGTCTCAAATGAGATAAAAAATATCGAAAAGAACCTGACTGTGGGCAAAGGTAATTATGCCTACAAGGCAGTACAGGACATTGATGTCACCTTGGAAGTGAAAGAAGCTGAGTCCAAGCATGGCCTTGTCAGCATCCCTATTAAGCAGGAACTTGTTAAATCGGAAATAATTAGAGTTGTTAAAGAAGGTGGAGGGGAATCCATCAACTATATGGACATCATAAAAATGACCCTACGCATTATCAATTTGGACAACACGTCAGAATACATAGACGTGGAAAGTTTTGGGCGTGGACTTGACCCAGGCGACAAAGGATTTGGAAAGGCTTCTACTTATGCCAGAAAATACGCTTTACTTAATGCCTATAAGATTGCTACAGGTGAAGACCCTGATGAAAACAAATCCAAGATGCAAACCCCTGCTACAATAGATGAAGTGAAAAATATTGTCGTTGGTTACATGATGACCGACAATCAGTTTGCGCAGAACATACTGTCTTATTTCAATGTAGGAAGTGCTGATGACATGACAAGCGAACAGCTTAAAATGGCATATAACAACCTCAAGAAGAAAGGAAAGATATGACAGAAACCATGTACATAGGAAGCGGTGACGTTCATGCCTTGATGAGTGGCAAGAATACGAAATCACATATCGCCCTCATGCAGCGTTTCGTCAGCGGGATAAAGCCTTATTACAATGCTTTTGCCAGCCCTATAGATGCTTTACGTACGGGAGCCATTCTTGAGAACAGGTATCTTCTCACTTTGCCTGACAACTATTTTACACAATATGTTGTCAGGTCAGATGAAATGAACGTGTTCAAGTGCAGCCTGGACTTTGCTTGTATCGATAAAGGAAAGTTAACTGATTTTGATGAATTAAAGACTCTTTATCTTTCAGATTACCTTGATTTTATTGAGCCTATCAAGCATGACAACAAAGCTTTAATCGAATACGTCAAGAAGAAGCATAAAGCTTATTATTATCAGGTTCAGGAACAACTCTTTTGTACACATCTTAAAAGCTGTAACCTTGTTTTTCTGTCTGTAACAACCTACGACGATGAAGCCAACTGGCATCGTAATATTCTTCCCAATGAGTATTGTAAAATCCGTATCACTCGTGACGAACAGGCAATTGCAGAAATTAAACAACGTGGACAGATTTTCCAACAGATAAAAGATTTTTATTCAAACTAATATGGCAAATCAAATAACCGGACGGCTGGTGTATATTGGCCAGCCCCAAGAAATCCCATCCAAAAGCGGTGGCAACCCGTTTGTGAAACGTGAATTTATTCTTGATGCCACAACCTACGACCCCTATACAGGTGAACGAAGCCAGTACGAGAACATTCTACCTCTTGAAGTAAGTGGTGACAAATGTGCCGAACTTGACCAGTTCAGAACCGGTGACGTAATAACGGTTTCCTTTTCCCTTCAAGGTCGGGAGTGGACAAATCAGGACGGACAACTAAAACGTATGGTGTCCATCCGCTGCTATAAACTGGAAGGCCGTCAGCCGATGCACCAGTCAGCACCCATGCCAGCTCAGCAACCGGCACCGACACAAACGCCAACCATGGCACAGGCGTTTCCACCTGATGTAGATGCGAACGGAAATCCCAAAGATGACTTACCATTCTAGCCTATGAGCATATTCAATCTGAAGAATGAATACGATATACCCAAGTTCAAGGCTTATGTAAACAAGCTGTTCCAGGAGCATGCAGTTGTGGAAGTGAGAAAGAAGCTCCCTAACCGCACGCTATCCCAGAACAGCTATTTGCATCTGCTTTTAGGGTATTTCGGCAGTGAGTACGGTTGCAGCCTTGATGAAGCAAAGATAGACTTCTATAAAAGGACTTGCAACCGTGATTTGTTTGAGAGAAAGACGGTCAACAAGAAAGGCAAGGAAGTAACCTATCTGCGAAGTTCTGCAGAACTGACAACAGGTGAAATGACTTTGAGCATTGACCGTTTTCGTAACTGGAGTGCATCTGTGGCCGGCATCTATCTGCCTTCGGCCAACGAACAACAGATGCTAATTTTTGCACAACAAGAAATCGAACGTAATAAAGAGTTTATTTGACTATGGACAAATTTTTAGGACAAGACATCCCTGAACAGGAACGATGGCAGTTCCTTCAGGACAACGCCGATGCGGTAGAGAAAATCGGATATACTCACCGATTCACCCCTGAAGAACTGGCTCAGAAGAAAGAGACTTTGGCTGAGGTATCAATCACCATCAACGATGTTGAATTGGAGAAGAAAGAAGCTATGGAAAGCTTCAAAGAACGATTGAAGCCTTTGAATGAAGAAAAGCAGGAACTTCTGGACCATATCAAAAGAGGTTCAGAGTTCGTGGAAAATGAAGAATGCGCCAAAATTCTTTATCACGAGGAAAAGATGGCCGGATTCTACAACAAGTTAGGTGAACTGGTTTACAGCCGACCGATCATGCCACAAGAAATGCAGAAGACAGTATTTAGTATTAACCGTAAAACAGGAACAGACAATTAATTATGAGTGAGAACAAAATCAACTTGGTTGTGCCGAAAGAATATAACGGTAAACCTATTGAAGTAGTATTAAGAGAAGGTAAGGCAGCAGAAGCACTTGACCCGAAAGAACCTGAAAGAGTAGTTATTAATGGAACGATAGATGCACCTTTTAAATGGCTGGAGAAGCGTGTCGAATTGATTAATCAGAAATCGACCCACATCATCGTAAACCGTGATAAGATGGGGTTAGCATTAACTATAGATGAAACCAACTATTATCAGACTAAAATCGGTGGAATCCTTCAGCCTTCAAAGGAAATGCAGGAGTTCGGTATCAATACCGACAAGAAATGGGAACCTATCAAATTGTCTCAGTTCTTCAAGATGCACCGTGCCTTCTTCAAGGATAAGTCTGAGAACATGATGCTGGTTTCCACTTTGAAGAATTTCAAGGCGAAAGTGAATCAGGATATAGAACGTAGTAAAGAGGAAAACGGAAACAAGACGGATAACTATTCTCAAGTGGTTGATTCCAATCTGCCAAAATCGTTCAAACTGAATATCCCTCTTTTCAAAGGTTTTGCTTGTGAAGAAATCGAAGTTGAAATCTACGCCGATGTGGATGGGCGGGAAGTTTCCCTTTCTTTGGTTTCTGCCGGTGCGAATGAGGCCATTGAAGAATACAAGAATAAGGTGATTGACGAACAGGTTGAAGCAATCAAAGGTGTTGCACCTGACATTGTAATCATCGAAGTATAATTGACAGCCCGGAAAGACGGGCATCTGTTATCGTGGCGGAATTGGTAGACGCTATAAGTCGGATGGGTAGAGAGACAGAGCACAGTGTTATTCCACACCTAAAAGGAAGGGAGTTTCTCATGCAGGTTCGAATCCTGCCGGTACCACAAACTAAAATTATGAATTATGCCGTATTACATCAAGAAACCTAAAAAGAAGAAAGAAAAGCCTTTGCCGTTATTTGACAAGGCAGGTATCAAGATTAAGAAAAAGCCGGATTTAGTGGCCAAACTCGACAAAGTTTTCAGCCGCTATATCCGGCTTCGCGATTGTATGCCGAACGGGTATTTCCGCTGTATCTCATGCGGTCAGATAAAACCATACGAACAGGCAGATTGCGGACATTTCCATTCGCGCCGCCACATGGCCACACGCTTTGACGAGGACAATGCCCATGCCGAGTGCCGGGCGTGCAACAGATTCAGTGCAGATCATCTGATACAATATGAAAAGAACCTGAAGGCTAAAATCGGGCAACTACGATTCGATAAGCTGGCATGGAGAGCATGCCAGGCGAAGAAATGGACTGATTTTGAATTAATCGAGCTCACCAAGTATTACAAGGATTTGGGAGATAAACTGAGTAAGGAGAAAGGATTATGAGTTATGTTTTACGGGATTACCAACAGAAGGCCAGTAATGCTGCAGTCAGCTTCTTTGCTAACAGGGCCAAGAAGAACAATGCCATCATGGTACTGCCTACCGGAGCCGGCAAGAGTCTTGTGATAGCCGACATCGCCAGCCGTCTTGAAGGGCACACGCTGGTATTTCAGCCAAGTAAAGAAATACTCGAACAGAACTATCTGAAGCTCTGTTCGTATGGTGTTCTGGACTGTTCCATCTACTCTGCCTCATTCGGGCGAAAGGAGATTTCAAGAATAACTTTCGCCACTATCGGAAGCGTAGTCAACCATCCGGAACTCTTCCAGCATTTTCAGAATATCATCATCGACGAGTGCCATCTGGTTAACCCGAAAGACGGAATGTACAAGAGATTTCTTTCGATGCTGAAATGTAAAGTTCTTGGATTGACGGCTACGCCTTACCGTCTTTCATCAAGCAGGGATTTCGGCAGCATGTTGAAGTTCATCACACGCACACGCCCGTGCGTGTTCTCTGAGGTAATCTATCAGGTTCAAATCTCTACTCTATTGGATATGGGGTATCTTTCGAAGCTGAACTATTATCCGATGAATCCTTTGGGATGGAACGAACTTAACCTGAAGGTGAACACTACCGGAGCCGACTACACGGACAAGTCTGTAGTAAAAGAGTATGAGCGTATCGACTTCTACGGGTTTCTGGTAAGTATCGTCCAAAGGCTTATGAATCCCAAGAGCGGTGTAAAACGAAAAGGTATATTGGTTTTCACTCGTTTTCTGAAGGAAGCAGAACGCCTTACCTGGTCCATTCCTGGAACTGCCATCGTTTCAGGAGAAACACCGAAAAAAGAACGTGAACATATCCTTGAAGCGTTCAAGGCCGGAGAGATACCCGTTGTGGCCAACGTAGGTGTACTTACTACCGGATTTGACTATCCTGAACTGGATACGATTGTCATGGCCCGTCCGACAATGTCACTGGCTCTTTGGTATCAGATAGTCGGTCGTGCCATCCGCCCGCATCCTAACAAGGAGGCTGGCTGGATCGTTGACCTTTGCGGGAATCTGAAACGATTTGGCGAAGTCAAGGATTTACGCCTGGTGGATAGCGGAAACGGCAAATGGGCCGTGTACTCCAATAGCAGACAGTTGACTAACGTAAGATTCTAAGATTATGGAAGGATATATAAAACTAAGCCGCAAGTTCTTCTCGAATGATATGTGGAATGAAGCCCGGACTTTTAGCAGTTGCGAAGCGTGGCTTGACTTGATTCAGTCAGCACGATTTGAGGCAACGCCCCGTATGGCGAGTATCGGAGGTCGAGAAGTCTCTTATACAAGAGGACAATATCCTGCATCCATAAGATTCTTATCAAAGCGTTGGAAATGGTCTGAGAGGAAAGTACGGACGTTTCTTGCCTTTCTGAGAAGAGAAAACATGATAACTCTTTCCAAGGAACAAGGAATGAATGTAATAACCCTGGTAAAGTACAATGAGTATAATGGCTCAGAGTCTGACACAGCAGGTGACACAAGCAATGACACAATGAGTGACACAAATATCATTCAGGAAATCAATAATTTACGGATGCAAGTGACACAGCTAATGACACAAGTGACGACACAGCAGGTGACACACCCTGCCAAAGAGCCGGAAAAGCGACACACGGGTGACACAAAGCAAATAAAGGAGAAGAATATTATTAAAGAAACTACTACTAACGTAGTAGCAAAGAAAGACGCGGCTAAAGCCGCTACTCTCTCTAGGAAAGAATCCTTCTACCAGTCGTTAGTCCCTTATGTCGGCCAGTACCCGAAAGAAATGATTCGGGCTTTCTTCGATTACTGGAGCGAGCTTAACAAGTCAGAAACCAAGATGCGCTATGAACTGGAAAAGACCTGGGAGCTTCCAAGACGGCTGGCGACCTGGGCCAGTCGTGAGAAAGTGCCTTCGAAAACAGATGTGGGCATAGTTCTGAAGGATAATTCACCGGAAAAATACAAGAAAGGCTGGTAAACATGGAACAGATAAATTTTCAACAGACAATCGAACGGCTTAAAGATACGGGCTTCTCCCCTATTCCTAACGTCGTAAAGGTAACCGTTCCGGATGCCAAAAGAGTTCTCTGGGCCGGTATCAGGTACTTCACTGGAGAAAGTGCCAGATGGCTTCCTGAGTACGAAGAAGTGGCAGGCTGGCTGGCCAGCAATGAAGGTCGCGGACTTCTGTGTTTCGGCAACTGCGGACGCGGAAAGACCCTTATCTGCGGAAAGATTCTCCCTTTGGTTCTTAACCATTACTGCCGCAAGGTGGTAAGCTGTTACGATGCACAGCAGATGAACGCTGATTTGGACGCTGTGAAGCAAAAACACATCATCTACGTTGACGATATAGGGACAGAGAATCTTAGTGTCAAATACGGCGAAAAAAGGCTTGCATTCGCTGAGCTGGCAGACGAAGCCGAGAAGAAAGGAAAGCTTCTCATCCTGACCACCAACCTCACGATAGACGAGTTGAGAGAGAAATATGGGGAAAGAACCATTGACCGGCTGAGGGCGATAACGAAAACCGTCCTCTTCAGCGGTGAAAGTCTGAGAAAATGATATGAAAATCACAATCAACTGGGTAACTCGTGACTGGAACCTGATCAGGAGGTTACGCGAGAAATACCGTCTTCCACAATACATGAACGTGAACGGACTCACAGAAGCGGAGGTTGACGAAGAGACATTAAGCAATCTCCGCAAGGGTGAGCCAAAGTATTTAATCATCAGAAAAGTAGAGAAATGACAAGACAAGAATCAGAAAGAAAGCTCAATGAGCTGAGAAAGAAGTATATCGCTTTGATTTCATCCATGAACTTTGCCAAAGCACAGAAAATCAAGAACAAGATTGACTCCCTTGAAAGAGAGCTGGAACCGCATTCTTTGGGAGAACTTCTTCAGGACTATACCCCGGAGTTCAAGGTAGAAATGCTTCGCAAGATGCACAAGCTGTTCATCTATTCAGACTTACTTGAGGGTGCGGCACTGGAGTTCCAGTCAGAACTTGAATCAAACGGAATAGATGCTCAGGTAGTTTTTCAGGTAAAGCGCGTACTGAAAGAACTGAGAAACATAGTACGAATACCGGATGAAGAGAAAAACGTTTCATTGTCTGACAACTTTGCCGGGATGTGTGATGAAGCCGGACTTGTAGTGAGTAACATAATCAACAAATATCTTTCAAAATGATAACGGAAAATGACCCAATGCTTCCACGTAAAGTGGATTTGGATAGAAACCCTACTGGGACAGAATTGAAAATCGCCCAGCATCGAGAACTGGAGAAACATGGAAAGTATGTAGCTATTCCAGGCGACAAGACACGGACGCGAATTTTCGTCCGAAACGGTGAGGATGCGGAGAAGAAGATAGCCGCTTACTTGGAGAGAATAAACAACCGGCCTCAAAGATGGAACTGATATGATAAAGTTACTTTATATAGACCTTTTCTGCGGTGCCGGGGGAACCAGTACCGGAGTAGAAAACGCACGCTACGCAGATGAACAATGCGCGAAAGTAATCGCTTGTGTAAACCACGATGCAAACGCTATTGCCAGCCATACGGCCAACCACCCGGATGCGTTGCATTTCACTGAGGACATAAGGACACTGGAATTGTCCCCTTTGGTATCTCATGTAAAACGGATAAAGAAGATTTATCCGGATGCACTGGTTGTATTATGGGCCAGCCTTGAATGTACGAACTTCAGTAAAGCCAAGGGCGGCCAGCCACGGGACGCCGACAGCAGGACGCTGGCTGAGCATCTTTTCCGATATATCGAGGCTATTGATCCAGACTACATACAGATAGAAAATGTTGAGGAGTTCATGTCATGGGGCGATATGGATGAAAAAGGACACCCCATCAGCAAGGACAAAGGACGATGCTATGAGAAGTGGAAACGCAACGTCAAGAAATATGGTTACGATTTTGACTGGCGCATTCTTAACGCTGCCGATTATGGGGCATACACCACTCGCAAGCGGTTCTTCGGTATCTTCGCCAAGCGTGGTCTACCGATTGTATTTCCAGAACCTACTCACTGCAAGGATGGGAAGTCGGATATGTTCGGAAAGTTGGAAAAGTGGAAGCCGGTCAAGGAAGTGCTGGACTTCTCAGACGAAGGAGATAGTATATTCTGCAGGAAGAAGCCGCTGGCAGAGAAGACTCTTGAACGCATTTATGCCGGTCTGATTAAGTTTGTGGCCGGAGGAAAAGATGCTTTTATTGTAAAGTATAACTCCATGAGTCGGACGGGGAGATACCAGGCACCAAGCGTTGACGAACCATGCCCGGTTGTGGCAACACAAGGACGGCTTGCATTGGCAAAGGTAAACTTTGTTCATAGTTCTTTCGTGTCTGCTTATTATGGGAATGGTCACAATCACTCTGTAGAACAACCTGCACCAACGGTTACGACAAAAGACAGGTTAGCATTGGTAAATACGAGTTTTTTGTGTTCATACAATTTTAAGGATACAGGAAAGAACATTAATCTGCCATGCCCCACTTTGTTGACTAAAGACAGGCTTGCATTGGTAAATTCTGTTTTCATAGACAACCAGTACGGTACCGGAAAACCGACATCTATTGAGCTGCC
>ULNI01023756.1_pt1 | contig 20270 bp, 20 predicted proteins | sample 1951881 | NCBI WGS metagenome assembly ULNI01 (sample SAMEA4835573, study PRJEB28245) | human gut metagenome | biome: gut microbiome; material: fecal sample | place: Denmark | collected 2008
TTCTTAAAAAAATTGTAGCAGAAATGGATAGAAGATATGATTTATTTGAACAGAGTGGTACTAAAAATATTGCTGGTTATAATACTTATATTGACAAAAAAAATAAAACAAAAGATGAATATGGTCAAATTAAAAAAATGCCTTATATAGTTGTTATAATTGATGAATTAGCTGATTTAATGTTAGTAGCAGCTAAAGAAGTTGAAGATTCAATTATGAGAATTACCCAAATGGCTAGAGCTGCAGGAATTCATTTAATAGTAGCAACTCAAAGACCATCAACAGATGTAATTACTGGTGTGGTTAAAGCTAATATACCATCTCGTATTTCTTTTTCAGTATCTAGTAGTATCGATTCAAGAACTATTTTAGATATGACAGGAGCAGAGAAGTTACTTGGAAAAGGGGATATGTTGTTCCTACCACAAGGTGAGAATATACCTCTTCGTGTTCAAGGAACATTTATATCAGATGATGAAATCAAGTCTGTAGTTGATTACACTATCGCACAACAAAAAGTTCATTATGATGTTTCAATGGAAAATAATGAAGTGGGAACTACAAATGGTGTTGAGATGGATGCGACTGAAGAACCTTTATATAATGATATAGTTGAGTTTGTTGTAACTCAAGGTAAGGCTAGTGCTTCATTATTACAAAGAAGATTTAAAATTGGTTATAATAGAGCAGCAAGAGCAATTGATATATTAGAAGAACGAGGAATAGTTGGACCGTCAAATGGTTCAAAACCAAGAGAAGTATTATTTAAAGTAGAAAATAAAGAATAGTGTTTTCTTGTAATTAAGAATGATGGAAATCATTCTTTTATAATGTAGAATTATTTAGATAATTTCATATAACTGATAAAAGCATAAAAATATTCAATACAAAATATACCAAATCATATATTTTTTGGTATAATGGTTATAGTGATTATATGAAAAAAGGTGTATATATACATATTCCATTTTGTAATAACATTTGTAATTATTGTGATTTTTGTAAAATGTATTATAACAAAAAGTGGCTTGATGATTATTTAAATGCATTAGAAAGTGAAATAAAAGAAAAATATAAAAATGATATTATAACAAGTATCTATATAGGTGGAGGAACACCAACTAGTTTAGATTTAAAAGAACTAAAGAAGTTACTTGAAATAACGAAAAATTTTAAACACAAAAACATTGAATTTACTTGTGAGTGTAATATAGATGTTACTATAGAACAAATAAAATTATTAAAAGAATATGGAGTTAATAGAATAAGTGTAGGAATTCAAAGTGTTGATGAAAATAATTTGAAACTATTAGGAAGATTTCATACAAAAAAACAAGTAGAAGAAAAAATTAAATTGATATCAAAATACATTGAAAATATAAATGTTGATTTAATTTATGCTATTCCAAATGAAACAATAGATACATTAATTAAAGATTTAAACTTCTTAACTAATTTACCTATAAAACATATATCTACATATTCATTAATGATTGAACCTCATACAAAATTATACATAAATAATATAAAACCTATAGATGAAGAGATAGATTATAATATGTATGAAACAATTAAAGAATATTTAACTAAAAAAGGTTTTAAACACTATGAAATAAGCAATTATGCTAAAGAAAACTATGAATCTAGGCATAATTTAACTTATTGGAATAATTTTAATTATTACGGTTTTGGATTAGGTGCAAGTGGATATATAGAAAATATAAGATATGATAATACAACAAGTATGACTAAATATTTAAATAAAAAATATGTAGAAAGTAGCCATGAACTAACAAAAAAAGAAAATTTAGAAAATGAATTTATATTAGGACTTAGAAAAATTGAGGGAATTGACAAAAGTGTATATAAAAAATATAATATAAAAGAAATAAAAATTATAAATGAATTATTAGAGAAAGGATTATTAAAACAAAATAAAGATAGAATATATATTGATGAAGATGATTTGTATATTTCTAATAGTATTTTAGTTAATATAATAGGTGAAATTGATGAAGTGTGATGTTTTTAAAACAGAAATAAATTATATCAAGAGTGTAGAACACAGAAAGATAATAGAAAATTTATTGAATAATTTACCAGATTATTTTTATAAAATACCAGCTAGTAGTACAGGAAAGTATCATCCGTCTTTTAGTTTAGGTGATGGTGGTTTAGTAAGACATACTAAAGTTGCAGTTAGAATTGCAAAAGAATTACTAGATAATAATGTTATAGGAACTCATTCATTTAATGATAATGATAAAGATTTGATTATTATGGCATTATTATTACATGATGGTTTTAAAAGTGGAAAAATAAAAGAAAAATATACGAGATTTGATCATCCTATACTAGCAAGTAATTATGTTTTAGAAAATAATGAATTAAAAGAAGACGAAAAAAAATTAATTGCTAATATGATTGCTTCACATATGGGAGAATGGAATACTAGTGATTATAGCGATATTACTCTTCCTCTTCCAAGTAATAAATATGAACGATTTGTTCATATGTGTGACTATTTGTCAGCTAAAAAATTTTTAGATGTAAAATTTGAACAAAATGAAATTGTTGAATAAAAATAAACTTCCTAATCATAATAAGGTTAGGAGGTTTTTTATGGAAAAAAACAAATATAAAGGAATTGTTAAAAAATACACACCGAAGGAAGATACATTAACTAATTGTTTAGTTGCTTTTATAATTGGTGGTGTCATGGGGGTAATTGGTCAAGGTTTAGTTTCTCTATACAGTTATTTGTTTCAAATTTCAACTAGTGATGCATCAGTTCTTATGATTGTAACTTTGATTTTTCTGGGATGTTTATTTACTTGCTTAGGATTTTTTGACAAATGGGTTAATTTTGCTAAATGTGGTCTTATAATTCCTATAACTGGTTTCGCGCATGCTATGATGAGTGCAGCATTGGAATATAAAAAGGAAGGATTAGTAACTGGAATAGGGGCTAATATGTTTAAATTAGCAGGTTCAGTAATTATATTTGGTGTTGTTAGTGCATATTTATTTGGATTGTTAAGATTTGTTATAATGGGAGGTTAAAAATGACTTTTAATTACAAAAATGTTTATATAAATAATACTGCTACAATTACAGGCCCATACGAAGCTAAAGGACCACTTAGTAAATACTTTGATAAAAGTTATAATGATTTATATTTTGACGAAAAAACATGGGAGTTAGCCGAATCAAAAATGATTACTGAGAGTGTTGATTTGCTTTTAAATAAGGTTAATAAAACAAGATTTGATATAGATGTGTATATATCAGGTGATTTATTAAATCAAATTGTTGCTTCTAATTATGCTGCTGTCAACTTAGGTATTCCATATATTGGCATTTATGGAGCTTGTTCTACAAGCGTATTAGGTCTTATTATTGCTTCTAACATGTTAGATGCTAATCAAGTTAAAAGTTGTATAACGAGTACATCATCACATAATAATGCTGCCGAAAAACAATTTAGATATCCTGTTGAATATGGTGGACCTAAACCTAAAACAACCACATTTACCTCAACTGGGGCAGCCAGTGCATATTTAAGTAATTCTAAAAGTGGTATCAAAGTAGAAAGTGCTACTTTAGGCACAGTTTTAGATAGTGGAATAAAAGATGCTTATCACATGGGAGCAGTTATGGCTAAAGCTGCTGCTAAATGCTTATATGATCACTTAAAAGATACAAAGCGAGAGGTTGGTTATTATGATTTGATTTTAACTGGTGATTTAGGTGTTTATGGAAAAGAAATATTAAAAGAATATTTAAAAATTGAATATAATATAGTTTTACAGAATTACGAAGATACTGGTGTTATGTTATATGATCGAGAAAAACAATCGGTTTATGCTGGCGCTTCTGGACCAGCTTGTGCACCTTTAGTAACATACAGTTATATATTTGACAAAATGTATAAAAAGGAATTGAAAAGAGTTTTATTAATTGCAACTGGAGCTTTGATGTCTACTGTGATGGTTAATGAAAAAACGACAATTCCAGCTGTTGCTCATGCTGTAAGTTTGGAGGTGGCTGAATGACTTATTTAAATGCTTTTATTTTTTCTGGTATTATATGTGTTATAGGTCAAATTATATTAGACAACACTAAATTAACTCCAGGACATATAACAACGATTTTTGTAGTAGTAGGTTCTTTTTTAGATATATTTAATATCTATGATAAATTGATTTTATGGGCTTCCGGAGGAGCATTGGTACCTATTACTAGTTTTGGCCATTTATTAATCCATGGAGCAATGCATACAGCAAATGATATGGGAATAATGGGTCTTATGACTGGAATGTTTGATTTGACAGCGTCCGGTATAACTTCGGCAATTGTATTTTCATTTATTTTTGCATTAATATTTAACCCAAAAGATTAGTATAAATATATTGTCGAACAAAAAATTTAATAAATTTACTAATAACTATTGAAATATTTTAAAAAATATAGTAAAATGGAACTACATTCTTGGAGTAGTACTCAAGAGGCTGAAGAGGCGTCCCTGCTAAGGATGTAGGTCGGGTAACCGGCGCGGAGGTTCAAATCCTCTCTACTCCGCCATTAGTAAATTACCGTTGATATTCAACGGTTTTTATTTTGCTTGGTCTTGTTTTTCTTCTTAAGACATTGTTTTTTAGAATAATCAAATTATTTATGGTTATAATAATAATGTAATAAAAATTTTAATAAGTTAGCACTTTACTATTGACATTGCTAATAAAAAGTGATAGAATATAAAATGTAAGGAATGATAAAGCCTTACAGGTATTGAGTTGTATATTAAATTGTGCGACTATTAAACACATAAGGAAAGGAAGTCGATTTGTATGATGATGATACCTAGAAGAAAAGATTTTGATATATTAGAGGATATTTTTAAAGACCCAATCTTTAATGTTGATGAAAGCAAGATTATGAAAACTGATATTAAAGAACATGAAAATAATTATTCTATTGTTGTAGATTTGCCAGGATATAACAAAGAAGATATTAAAGTTTCTGTTGAAGATGGTTATTTAACTATTCATGCAACAATGAATTCTGAAAACGAAGAAAAAGAAAAAGGAAAATTTGTCAGAAGAGAAAGATATTTTGGCGAATGTTCAAGAAGTTTTTATGTAGGTGACGATATTACTACTGAAGACATTAAAGCAAGTTATAAAAATGGTTCTTTAAAATTAGAAGTTCCTAAAAAAGAAGTAAGAAAAGAAATCCCTGAAAAAACTTATGTAGAAATTGAGGATTAATATAAAACACCAGTTCATTAATGAATTGGTGTTTTTTTTGAAATAAAAAAACCGAGAAATAAGAACTCGGTTATTTGTAAGATGGTGCCTAAGGCCGGAATTAACGACAAGAAATCTATTGAATTCTTTTTGTTACTTTTAAAGGCTTTGCAGTGTTGATATATTCTATTGTTTTTTATTTTTCTTAAAATTTTAAGAGAATTTTAAGAGAAAGGAGAACATTTGAATGAATAAAAATGATAATGGTTTGGTTGGGTGGCCGACGGGCTCCCCGGGCACCAACCAACATTATTTTTTCAATGCTTTACTTGATAGTAGTCTCATATTAGCGACAAATAACGAAACTTACAATTTAAAAGTTATAGAGTGTGGTAACTATATTCAAACATATTCATTTAATAATGAAAAGTTAAAAAAAGTAAAAGGTATTGAAAAAATTGAAGATACAAACAAGATAAATTTTATTGATACCGATGATTTAGTTAAAATTGATAAAAATATTGACTTTAAATCTAATGAAAACAAAATTGAACTTAAAAATATAAATCGTAGTAAACTTGAATGTCAAAGACTTGCAAAAGCAAATAGTAGTGAATGGCGAACTTTTATAACATTAACATTTGAAAAAAATATTACTGATATTGATTTTGCTAATAAAAGATTAAAATATTTTCGTGATAAAATTAAAAGAGTATTTAAAGAATTTAAATATATATGTATTCCAGAGTTCCAAAAGAGGGGAGCAGTACACTATCATTTATTAACTAACATAAGTATTGATAATGAACGTTTTATATTTTCGCAAGATGATAACAAAAAATTTAAACATATAAAATATTGGAATGAGGGATTTACTAAGGTTGATAATTTAGATAAAGATATAAAAAAAATAGTCGGTTATATTAGTAAATATATGACAAAGGAAATTGATAACCGATTATTTAATCATCGTAGGTATTTTTATTCTAGAAATTTAAATAAGCCTAAAACAATTTATTTGGATTTAAACAATTTTGAACATTTAGAATATTATTTAAAACTTATTAATGGAAAAGATGAAATATATAAAAATGATTATCAAAGTTCTTATACACAAGAATTAATAACATTTAGAGAATTTTTGTAATTTAAAAAATATCATCGATTATAATTTCGCCTTTATAAGTTGGAAAATAGATTTTATCATTTAGATAAAGTGGTTGACAAACAAAAATTAATTCTATTGCTTGTGTGCGGTCAATTAATCCCCTTTTATAATTATCTAATATTTTACAAATATCTAATTTAATTCCATATTCCGTTTTAATAATATAATTATTTATTTTATCTTCTCCAACAATTGTTGTTGCATATTCAACTTCACTTGTAATAATTGGAAATATTTCATCATTTGAGTATCCTGATATTTTTGCTAAATTATGAAATTCGATTTTTAATTCGTTTGATAGTTTTATAATAATTTCAAGAGAGGGCTTTTTTACCATACCACTTTCTATTCTTGATATAATTGTGTTACTAACTTTCATTTTTTTTGCTAATTCACGTTGTGAAAGTTGGTTTTTTATTCTACTTGTTTTAATTAGTTTTGCTAACTCATTATTCATATTAACTCCTTATTAAATTTTATTAATTTTATTACATTTTATCATATATTGTTTATTAAATCAACATTATTCAAAATAAGTGCTCTCACTCTATAAGAGTGAGGATTTAATTTGAAAGTAAAAGACTTTTCTTGCTAAATTTAGGAGAATCGCACATAATTAACCACTAGCACCAATAAAAGCCGGGCTGGTGGCTATTGGGCGACGGCGTTTGAGTCGGGTGAGAGTTCCCTTATAACTATAAATAAATTTTAAAATATAACCGAAGAAATAAAAAAGTTCTTGCGTAAAGTCCCCACACGTAAGAACTTTTTTATTTTTTTATCTAATTTGTGTTGACAAAGTTTACAACGAGCGTTATAATTAAATTGTAAACAAAGTTTACAGGAAGGGGAAGAACAAGAATGACTAATACCGAATTATTAAGAATATTATCAAAACAATGGGCTAATGTTAATGATATTCAAAAAATTGCTAATTGTGGTAGAGATAAAGCGACTTTTGTTAGAAATAGTATAACTACTGCTATTATCGAAAATGGTAAAAAATTACCTATGTGTCGACAAAAATTAGTACCTATGGAAAATGTTATTGATTATTTCAATTTGAATTTGGAACATATTATTTTTATGTCAAAAAATGAAAAAAATTAAAGTTTTGAAAGGAATAAATTAAAATGAATAAAGTAAAATTGTTAGATAAAAATATTCAAAGAACTAAAATTGAATATTGTTGGAATGATGAAGAAATGAATTTATACACTATATATAATGTTTTAGAAAGTTTAAATTATTTTTGTATTCCTTGTTTTAGTGATGTAGAAGAAGATATTAAAACATTAAAAGATAAAATACTATCTTTATTAGGATTAGAAAGTGAACCTGGCGATATTATTAAAACTCAATATATAGTTACATATGAAGATTATTAAAACTTGCTTAGTAGTGTTTACTAACTGATTGTCAATAGAACGTGGAATAACGGAGCCTTTAGGCGAGTATATGCCGCGAAAGTCTATTGATAATCATTGAAAAAGTACAATTGCTTTAGCTTGAAAGACAGGTTGTCTTTCAGGCTTACCAAACTAATACTTATACAAGGAGGTATGTTTATGCCAGTTTATAAAGATGAAAAAAGAGGTACTTGGTATTTTAGGGTATATATTGAAGATAAATTTGGTAATAGAAAACAAAAATCTAGAAGTGGTTTTAAAACAAAAGGCGAAGCAAAAACCGAAGAACGACTTTTTTTGTCAACTACTAAAGAATGTAATAATAATAATATAACGTTTCAAGAATTATGTGAAATTTATTTAAAACATAAAAAACAAACTTTAAAACCAAAATCTTTTGTTACTAATCAAAATATTATAATTAATCATATATTACCATATTTTAAAGATTATAAAATTAATAAAATAGATATTAAAACTTATATTGAATGGAAAGAAAAAATTTTAGAAAAAAAATTTTCATATAAATATAATTCAAGTATTCATATTTGTATGGTTAACATTTTAAATTATGCAGTGAATTTTTATGATTTAAAACAAAATATTGCTAGCAAAGTTGGTAATTTTTCTAAACAAAATTATATGCCAAAAGTTGATTTTTGGACTTATGAAGAATTTTCAAAGTTTATAGTAAATGTGAAAGAAATAGAATATCGTTCTTTGTTTATAATATTATACTTTACCGGTGCAAGGCTAGGAGAATGTCTAGCCCTTAATTGGAATGATATTAAAGATAATTATATTGATATTAATAAAACAATTTCTAGAGGAGAAAAAGGACAAAACTATATAATGCAAACTCCTAAAACAAAATCATCCATTAGAAAAATACAATTAGATAATTATACTATAAAAATTCTTAATGATTTAAAAGAATATTATAAAGGGTTTATTGGGTTTAACAATGAATGGTTTGTTTTTGGTGGTATTACACCATTAGCACGAACAACTATCGCAACAAAAAAAGATAACTATTGTAAATTATCTAATGTTAAACAAATTAGAATACACGATTTTAGACACAGCCACGTAACGTTATTAATTTCTAAGGGTGCCCCATTAACTGTTATTAGCAAAAGATTAGGTCATAAAGATTTATCTACTACATTAAACAAATATTCACATTTAATACCGGAAGATGAAGATAAAGCAATAAATTTTATAAATAATTTAGATAAAAATTTTTAAATTAAGAGAATTTTAAGAGAATTAAAAATAATAGCAATAAAAAAACCTTATAAAATAAGGTTTATGTTTATAAATGGTGCCTAAGGCCGGACTTGAACCGGCACGGAATTTGACTTCCGCAGGATTTTAAGTCCTGTGCGTCTACCAATTTCGCCACTCAGGCATGTAATAGTTTGACTAACAAACTAATAACATTTTATACTAAATATTTAGTTATGTCAATACTATTTTTTAAAAAAATACTATTTTTTAGATAATAAATAAAATGGTCGGAAAAACAGGATTTGAACCTGCAACCCCTTGGTCCCGAAAAATAAGCCCTAAATTAAATTACCGTTTATTTTTTACCGTTTCCCTTATTAAATAAGGCTTCGCTCCGATATATATTATAAAATAAAATATAAGTAAATTCAAGTAAATTCAAATAAATATAAATAATTTTATATAAAAATTCCCTAAAATTTCCCTGAATATTTTTTAAGCATTAAATTTATTTTCTTTCTTTTTTTATATATTCAATGTTAAACTCATCTAAATCGCTTATTTTAATTGTACCATCTTCTAGTGAAGATTTTAATCCCTCTTGATATTCGTTAGGGGCATAAATTACTTTAATATATTGACTCTTTTGACAAGGTAAGTAATAAATATATTCATCATCTTTATAAATTTCTTCTAAAGCAGAACCACAAGTAAAGTTTTCGTTATTTTTACTACTATCAACAATGACAAATTCTTTTTCAATATCATATTTTGAATTATTAAAAACAGTAATATTAAATATCTTTATTATAACTCCTTTTTTATAACCCATACGAATATCATCTATTGAATAAATACTATTAACTTTTGATATTGAATAAGTTAAAGATTTCCACTCAACTGTACCACCATCTTTTAGTTTAAAAGGTATAGGTATTAACAAAATCAATAATATTATAATAATCACAATTTTAGCAATTTTTTTACTTTTCATTTTTCATATCCTTTCCACAAACTATCTTTGTTAATAATATTATACCATATTATTGATAAAAATAGTAATACAATGGTATTGATATGTCAAATAAGATTAAAATGTATAAAAAAAATAGATATTTCTATCTATTATTACTCATATTGGTAGCGAGGGAGGGACTCGAACCCCCGACATATCGGGTATGAACCAAGTGCTCTACCAAGTTGAGCTATTTCCCGAAAATGATTTTATTATGTTCTTGTTAATAATCTAAATTTGGTGTTCACGGCAGGACTTGAACCTGCGTTCTTTTCCTTCGGAGGGAAACGCTTTATCCATCTAAGCTACGCGAACATAATTAAATTATACACCAATAATTGTTAAAGTTCTATTAAATTGTTAATTATTTATTTAAAAAGCATATAATAATGTGGATTGAGTATTGATTTTATAAATATATTTAAATAAAAAAAATTTTTGTAAAAAATGGTTGACAATTCATTTAATTATATGATACAATTAATTCGTTCATTGAAAAGACATGGAGGAATACCCAAGTTGGTTGAAGGGACTGGTCTTGAAAACCAGCAGGTCGTGAGAGCGGCGCTAGGGTTCGAATCCCTATTCCTCCGCCATTTTGAAGTTGTATATCGCGGAGTAGAGCAGCTTGGTAGCTCGTCGGGCTCATAACCCGAAGGTCGTTGGTTCAAATCCATCCTCCGCAACCAAATGGTTCCGTAGTGTAGCGGTTATCACGTCTGCCTGTCACGCAGAAGATCGCGAGTTCGATTCTCGTCGGAACCGCCATTTTTTATGGCTTCATAGCTCAGTCGGTAGAGCAAAGGACTGAAAATCCTTGTGTCGGTGGTTCGATTCCACCTGAAGCCACCATAATATATTATAGGTCTTAGAGGATGCACCCGTAGATCAATTGGATAGATCGTTTGACTACGGATCAAAAGGCTAGGGGTTCAAATCCTCTCGGGTGCGCCATGATATCGGGAAATGGCTCAACTTGGTAGAGCACTTGGTTTGGGACCAAGGGGTTGCAGGTTCAAATCCTGTTTTCCCGACCATTTATTTTGTTAATTAAAGAATATATATTGACTTTATTAATTATATATGATATTCTTTATAAAGACCACATGGGGGATTGGCTCAGTTGGCTAGAGCATCTGCCTTGCACGCAGAGGGTCAACGGTTCGAATCCGTTATCCTCCACCAATTTGACTATTTAACTCAAACTATTATGTTTGAGTTTTATTATACTAAAAATTGTGATAAAATAATAAATGAATGTAGATACTAAAAAAATATAAAAGACAGTTTATAAAAAGAGAGGTGAAGTCGAGTTCTGTCACTCGATGAAATATGGAAAAAATTATATTAGTTGATGGAAATAATTTATTGTTCAGAAGTTATTACGCCACTGCTTATAATGGAAATTTAATGAAAAATAGTAAAGGATTTCCTACTAATGCTTTATATGGCTTTATAAATATGATGAATAAAATAATAGAAGAAGAGAAACCAGCATACATTATGGTAGCTTTTGATAAAGGAAAAACATTTAGACATGATAAATATGATTTTTATAAACAAGGAAGAATTGAAACTCCTAATGAATTAAAACAACAATTTCCTGTTGCTAAAGATATACTTACAAAAATGGGAATAAAATATTATGAAATTGATAATTATGAGGCAGATGATATTATTGGAACATTTGCTAAATTTTGTGATTCTAATTTAAAATTTACAGGAACAATTATTAGTAGTGATAAAGATTTATTGCAACTTATATCACATGATGTTGATATTAAATTATTGAAACAAAAAGATTACATAAGATATAATGAAGATACATTTAAAGAAGATTATGGAATTGAACCAATCAATATAATCGATTTAAAAGCACTGATGGGGGATAGTAGTGATAATATACCAGGTGTAAAAGGAATTGGCGAAAAAACAGCTTTAAAATTATTACAACAATACAAGACATTAGATGGAATTTATGAAAATATTGATAATATATCAGGTAAAACAAGAGAAAAATTAGAAAACGATAAGGAAATGGCATACATAAGTTACGATATTGCAACAATTGAAAAAAATGTTCCACTTGATTTTGATATTGAAGATACACTTTATAAAGGTCCAACCGAAGGGTTAACAACTTTATATGAAGAACTTGAATTTTATTCGTTACTAAAAAAACAAGAAAAACATAATACGCAATCTAAAAAAATAGATGTAAAAATAGTTAGCACCCTAGAGGAATTGGAAAGTAGTATAGATTTAAAACAAGAATACAGTATTTATTTAGAAATTGATAATCCAAATTATCATATAGCTTCACCTCTAGGACTTGCAGTTTATAATAAAAATACTAGTATTTTTATTCCAGAAAATCATATAAATATTTTAAAAAATAGTAATCTACTTGAAAAATTAAATAAATTTACATATGATATAAAAAAAACTTATGTGAGTTTAAAAAAATTAAATATAGATTCTTCCGATTTTACATTTGATACTATGTTAGCAGCAAGTATGCTTGAATTAAATGTAAAAGATGACATTGCCTATCTTGCTAATACATACGAATTAGATATTCCATTTTATGAAACTTACTATGGAAAAGATAACAAAAAAATAGAACATTCTATTGAACAATTAGCTGATATTTGTATTAGAAAAGCAAAATTTATATATGATACAAAAGAAGAATACTTAAATAAAATTCATGAAGAAGGAATGGATGAATTATATAAAACAATCGAATTACCACTCGCTAAAGTATTAGGAAAAATGGAATTAAACGGTGTTTATGTGGATAAAAACATTTTAAATGAAATGGGAGAAGAAATAAAAATAAAAATTGATTTAGTAAGTAGAGATATATATAATTTAGCAGGAGAAGAATTTAATATATCCTCACCAAATCAATTAGGAAGAATACTTTTTGAAAAATTACAACTACCTCATGGAAAAAAAGGAAGAAATGGTTACTCTACAGCGGCTGATGTATTATCAAAATTAAGAGGAACAAATCCGATTGTTGAATTAATAATAGAATATAGAATGCTTACTAAGCTTTATAGTACATATGTTGAAGGGTTAAACAATTATATACATGAAGATGGTAAAATTCATACAATATATACTCAAACATTAACAAGAACAGGAAGATTATCTAGTATTGAACCTAATCTTCAAAATATTCCGATGCGATATGAATACGGAAGATTGATAAGAAAAGCTTTTATTCCAAGTCCTAATTCGATTATATTAAGTTCTGATTATTCACAAATAGAACTTAGAATACTTGCTCATATTGCTGATGTTTCAGAACTAAAAAAAGCATTTAATAATGATTTAGATATACATACTAAAACTGCTAGTGATATATTTAAAGTTGAACAAGAAAATGTAACTAAACAGATGAGAAGAGTCGCTAAAGCAGTTAATTTTGGAATAATATATGGAATAAGTAGTTTTGGATTAGCAGAAAACTTAAATATAACAAGAAAAGAAGCAAAAAGTTTTATCGATAATTATTTAAAAACATATCCAGGAGTAAAAGATTATATGGAAAAAACGATTAGAAAAGCTTATAATGATGGTTATGTAAAAACACTATTTAATCGAAAAAGAACAATTGATGAACTTAAAAATTCTAATTATATGATTAGAAATAGTGGTGAGAGAATGGCTCTAAACACACCAATTCAAGGAACTAGTGCGGATATAATAAAAAAAGCAATGGTAGAAATAGACAAGGCTTTTGAAAAAAATAATATAAAATCAAAAATGATATTACAAGTTCATGATGAATTAGTTTTTGATGTTTTAGAAGATGAAATCAATTTGGTTAAAGAAATTGTAAAAAACATTATGGAAAATGTATGCAAATTAAAAGTTCCCCTAAAAGTAGACATAGAAATAGGAACAAATTGGTACCAAGCAAAATAATATAATTAGTAGGTGATAAAATGAGTGCTGTAACAAAAACAATGGTTGTTAGTATGATTGTTAATGTATTTTTATCTTTAATAAAAATCATAAGTGGAATACTAGGAAGTTGTAATTCTTTAATAGCAGATGGAATTCATTCTATAAGCGATTTATCAACAGACATTATTGCTATAATAGGAAACAAATTATCACTAAAACCAGCTGACAATAAGCATCCATATGGACATGGTAAAATCGAATATTTAACAAGTCTTATTATTTCTATAGTTATTTTATTTTTAGGTTTTTCTATTATTTATAACACAATTAATAGACAAACTGTAATTCCTAAAGTGTGGGTATTAATTGTATCTTTTATAACAATAATATCTAAATATTTTTTATCTTCGTTTATAATAAAGCAAGGAAAAAGAATTAATAGTACTATTTTGATTGCTTCAGGTTATGAAAGCAGAAGTGATGCTGTAGGGTCAATAGGCGTTTTCTTATCCGTAATAGTCATGCATCTATCTAGTTATATAAACATATTTAAATACGCAGATAAAGTAGCAACAATAATAATAGCAATTTTGATTATAAAAACAGGCTTTAATATACTAAAAGAAAATATTGGATTATTGCTAGGTGAACAATTAATAGATGAAGATTATCTACAAAAAATCAAAAATATTATTTATGAAGAAGAAGATTTAAAAATCAAAAATATTCATATTTTAAGAAATGGCCCATATAACCATTTAGTCGCAACTATAACAATGAATAATTTTATGTCACTAGAAGAGGCCCATGATAAAATTGATTTAATCGAATTAAAAGTAAAAGAGTATGATGAAAAAATAAAATATGTAACTATTCATGTAGAACCAACAATTGACAAATAACTATGATAAATGTTATTATTTAAGTTAAGAAGGAAAGTGAAATAATGATTGATATTAAATTAATACGAGAAAATAAAGAATTAGTAAAAGAAAACATTAGAAAAAAATTTCAAGATTCTAAATTGCCACTAGTTGATGAAATTGAAGCATTAGATATCGAATTTAGAAATTCAAAATTAAAAGGAGATCAATTAAGAGCTAATAAAAATAAAATCAGCAGTCAAATAGGTCAACTTATGAAAGAAAAAAAGTTTACTGAAGCTGAAGAAATAAAAAAACAAGTAAAAGAAAATAACGAAAAAATTGAAGAATTGACAAGATTAGAATTAGAGTTAGAACAAAAAATAAAAGAAAAAATGTTATTAATTCCTAACATAATTGATTCTAGTGTTCCAATTGGTAAAGATGATAGTTTCAATGTTGAAAACGAAAGATTTGGAGAACCTTTTATTCCTGATTTTGAAATCCCATACCACGCTGATATATGCGAAAAATTAAATGGATTAGACAAAGAATCCGCTGGAAGAACAAGTGGGAATGGTTTTTACTATTTAATGGGTGATATTGCAAGACTTCATGAAGCAACGATTGCTTATGCAAGAGATTTTATGATTAATAAAGGTTTTACTTATTGTATTCCTCCTTTTATGATTAGAAGTAGTGTGGTTAATGGTGTTATGTCATTTGCAGAAATGGATGATATGATGTATAAAATTGAAGGGGAAGATTTATATTTAATAGGAACAAGTGAACATTCGATGATTGGTAAATTTAAAAATCAAATAATTGAAGAAGAAAAACTGCCTATAACTTTAACGTCTTATTCTCCGTGCTTTAGAAAAGAAGTTGGAGCTCATGGTATAGAAGAAAGAGGTCTTTATAGAGTTCATCAATTTGAAAAAGAAGAAATGATTGTTATTTGTAAAAGTGAAGAATCACTTGATTGGTATAATAAAATGTGGAAATATACAGTTGATTTTTTTAGAAGTTTAAATGTTCCTGTCAGAACCTTGGAGTGTTGTTCTGGCGATTTAGCAGATTTAAAAGTTAAATCATGTGATATTGAAGCTTGGAGTCCAAGACAACAAAAATACTATGAAGTTGGCTCTTGTTCAACTTTAGGAGAAGCCCAATCAAGAAGATTAGGAATAAGAATTAAAACCGCTAACGGTACAGCTTATCCAACAACACTTAATAATACAGTAATAGCCTCACCACGTTCTTTAATTGCCATTTTAGAATGTAATTATCAAAGCGATGGTAGTGTGCTTATTCCAGAAGTTTTAATTCCTTATATGGGTGGAATTAGTGTTATAAAACCTAAATAATTTATTATTTTATATAATATAACAATTCTATAGTTCTACCTTTCGTTTTGATTAGATTTTCTTCTTTTAAATTTTTAATTTCACGATACATAGAAGATCTATCAACAGCAAGGTAATCAGCTAAAATAGTATAAGAGAAAGGCAAATTAAATATATTGCTTTTCTTTTTTTTTGATAATATATTAAAATAAGTCAATAGTTTATTTCTAATCGTTTTATTTGTTAATATTTCTATTCTTTCGTTTGATTTGGCTATTTTTTCCTCCATAATTAAAACGAGATTTTTTAAAAATTGATTATAAACACTTAAACTAGTAATATCATAATTATAAATACTATTTAAATCGATTATAGTTATTATTGTATTAGATTTAGCTATTATTTCATATTCGTCTTTTTGGTTATAAACCATAGTTGAACCAAAGATGCTTCCTTCATTTAATTCTTCTATAACACTTAAATTACCATTGTAATCAAGTTTAATAATAGTTAGTATCCCTTTTTCAACTAATCCTATTATATTATCTTGTTTAATACTAGAACGTATTTTTTCACCCTTTTTTAAATATAAATTACTAGCTTCTAATGTTCCTAATAGTTTTTCTTTACTTTTAGGCGATATGTTAAAAAATAAATCTCTCATAATTTACACTCCTTTATATAATTTTAACAAATTTTTAAATTTGTTGCAATTGCAACAAAGTATTTTAAAAAAATATTATATAATGTTTTTAACGTAGGAGGTATTTATGAAAGTAATTAAAAGAGATGGACATATGGTAGATTGGTGTCCAGATAAAATTGAACAAGCTATTATGAAAGCTAATAATGAGGTCGATGAAGAATTACAAGCCTCACCAACTCAAATCAAAAATATAATAAAATATATTGAAAAACTAGGGAAAAAAAGAATTTTAGTTGAAGATATTCAAGATATAATTGAAATGAAATTGATGGCGATTGGTAAGTATGAACTAGCTAAAAAATATATAACATATCGCTATACAAGAGAGTTAGTAAGAAGAAGTAATACAACAGATAGAGCGATTAAAGAATTAATAGATGGTGAGAGTGAGTACTGGAACACTGAAAACTCTAATAAAAATGCTAAAGTAGTAACAACTCAAAGAGATTATTTAGCAGGTATTACAAGTACTGATATAACAAGAAGATTTTTACTTCCAGAAGATATTGTACAAGCTCATGATGATGGTATAATTCACTTTCACGATGCGGATTATTTTGCTCAAAACGCACTACACAATTGTGACTTAGTTAACTTAGAGGATATGTTACAAAATGGAACTAGTATTAATGGTGTTTTAATTGAAAAACCACATAGATTTTTAACAGCCGTTACTATTGCAACACAAATAATAACAGCAGTATCATCTAGTCAATATGGTGGTGTTACAATAACATTAACTCATTTAGCACCATTTGTAAGAGATTCATATAATAGGTATATTAAAAAATATCAAGAAAGAAAATTGAATAAAGAACAATGTGAAAAATTTGCTAAAGAAGATTTGAAAAAGGAAATAGTTGATGGAGTTCAAACATTTCAGTATCAAGTTAACTCTATGACAACAACTAATGGACAAGCCCCATTTTTAAGTGTTTGTATGTATTTAGGTGAAACTACTGAATACAAAGAGGAATTAGCAATGATTATCGAAGAATTCTTAAATCAAAGAATTGAAGGTATGAAAAATGAAAAAGGTGTTTATGTAACTCCAGCATTTCCAAAACTTTTATATATTTTAGAGGAAGATAATATTCATAAAGATAGTAAATATTATTATTTAACAGAATTAGCAGCTAAATGTACAGCTAAAAGAATGGTACCGGATTATATATCAGAGAAAAAAATGTTAGAATTTAAAATAGATGCCAACGGAAATGGTAATTGCTATCCTTGTATGGGATGTAGAAGTTTTTTAACTCCTTATGTAGATAAAGAGGGAAAACCAAAATATTATGGTAGATTCAATCAAGGTGTTGTAACAATTAATTTAGTTGATGTTGCTTTATCTTCAGATAAAGACATGGATGAATTTTGGAAGATATTTGAAGATAGATTAGAGTTATGTCATAGAGCCTTACAAATAAGACACAAAAGATTAAGTAAAGCTACAAGTGATGTCGCACCAATATTGTGGCAACACGGTGCTTTAGCAAGACTTAAAAAAGGAGAGTCAATTCATGATTTACTACACGATGGTTATTCTACTATCTCACTAGGTTATGCAGGACTTTATGAATGCGTTAAATACATGACAGGAAATAGTCACACTGATAATGGCATTGGAAAAGAATTTGCGTTAGAAGTAATGCAAAAAATGAACGATAAATGTAAGGAATGGAAATCACTAGAAAAGATAGATTATAGTGTTTATGGTACTCCAATCGAATCAACCACTTATAAATTTGCAAAATGTTTAAAAGAAAGATTTGGAGTAGTTAAAGGAATAACTGATAGAAACTATATAACTAATTCTTATCATGTTCCTGTATTTGAAGAAATTGATGCTTTTACTAAATTAAAATTAGAAAGTGAATTTCAAAGATTAAGTCCAGGTGGCGCTATATCATATGTTGAAACACCAAATTTAACTAATAACTTAGAAGCAGTTTTAGAAATAATTAATTTTATTTATGATAATATTATGTATGCTGAATTAAATACAAAATCAGATTATTGTCAAGAATGTGGATATGACGGTGAAATTTTAATTAATGATGATTTAGAATGGTATTGTCCAAATTGTGGTAACAAAAACCAAGATACTTTAAACGTAGCTCGTCGTACTTGTGGTTATATAGGAACTAAATTTTGGAACAAAGGAAGAACACAAGAAATTAAAGAACGTGTAATGCATATTGATAACAAGGATTTATAATTATGAACTATAATAAAATTCGTAAAATGGATATTTCAAACGGACCAGGCATTAGAGTGTCAATATTTATGCAAGGATGTACATTTAATTGTAAAAATTGTTTTAATAAGGATACTCATGACTTTAACTTAGGCTATGAATTTAATGATGATGTAATTGAAAAAATCCTTAATCTATGTACATTAGAACACATTGAAGGATTGTCTATATTAGGAGGAGAACCACTTCACCCTAAAAATATATTAGGAACAACAAAATTGTGTAAGAAATTTAAGGAAAAATTTCCAAATAAAAGTATATGGATTTGGTCAGGATTTTTATTTGATGAATTAAAAGATAAAGAAGTATTTAATTATGTTGATGTTTTAGTTGATGGAAGATTTAAAGATGAATTAAAAAATATAAAACTAAAATATTGTGGTTCTTCTAATCAACGAGTAATTGATATTAAAAAATCAAAAAAAGAAAATAGGTGTATATTATGGCAAGAGGATTTGAAATAGTAAATGATTATAAAGATAAAAACATAAATCTACCAATAAGAAAAACAAAATATTCAGCAGGATACGATATAGAAGCAGCTGAAGATATTATTATCCCACCTTTTAAAAAAGGTATTAAACCGACACTAATTCCAACCGGATTAAAAGCATATTTTGAAAATGATGAATTTTTGATGCTTGTAAATCGTAGTTCAGGACCTAAAAAAGGATTAATTTTACCTAATAGTATAGGAATTATAGATAGTGATTATTATAACAATGAAACTAATGAAGGACACTTTTATTTTCAATTTTATAACGTTACTGATAAAGAATTAATAATTAAAAAAGGTGATGTTATAGGTCAAGCAATATTTCAAAAATTTTTGTTGACTGATAATGATTATTCAGATGGTATAAGAACTTCAGGATTTGGTTCAACCGATAAAAAATAGTTGAAAAATATTATTTTAAAAATACTTGAAAATAAAAAATATATGTGGTATATTTATAATAGCCATGAAAGATATATGGTAATTGCTTTGTACATTTTAATTTGCAAATCAACAAAAAATAGGAGATGAACAAAATGGTTAGATTAAATAATGTATACAATGAGTTAACACATGGGGGGGGGTTATTTAGATAACCATATAAATAAAC
>ULNI01006187.1_pt1 | contig 20146 bp, 9 predicted proteins | sample 1951881 | NCBI WGS metagenome assembly ULNI01 (sample SAMEA4835573, study PRJEB28245) | human gut metagenome | biome: gut microbiome; material: fecal sample | place: Denmark | collected 2008
GTCCATATACAAACCAAGAATTTTAGAAATTAGAATAGAACCATAGTGGAATGTAAATCACTTTGGTCAATAGCTGTTTACGGGAGAGAGAATGAATTAGAATAGAACCATAGTGGAATGTAAATAAATATATTGAAAATCTTATTGAAGCAGGTGCGGAATTAGAATAGAACCATAGTGGAATGTAAATTAAATCTGTGCATTGATAATCGGCAAGAATACTTTATATTAGAATAGAACCATAGTGGAATGTAAATTTGACAAGCACACAGAACAACTTCTTTAAACAAAATTAGAATAGAACCATAGTGGAATGTAAATCATTAACAGGGACATAGAGGTTACCTTTTCTGCGTATTAGAATAGAACCATAGTGGAATGTAAATAAAGTCGCAGAGGTTGAATATAAGAATATTCAAGATTAGAATAGAACCATAGTGGAATGTAAATACGCACGTACGAATGGGTTAACCCTACACACTGTATTAGAATAGAACCATAGTGGAATGTAAATGCTTACATATTTCTATGATTTATTTTAATATATTTATTAGAATAGAACCATAGTGGAATGTAAATTTTTTATCTCTGCAAAAGTTGGCTTGCTTAAAAAATTAGAATAGAACCATAGTGGAATGTAAATAAATCAAGCATATCAAAAGCGTTTTGTAGATTTTCATTAGAATAGAACCATAGTGGAATGTAAATTCGGCTGTGAGTGCGGAATACTCTCTTGCAATCGTATTAGAATAGAACCATAGTGGAATGTAAATAGTACAAGCACAAAACATACAACCCGACAAGGTTGCATTAGAATAGAACCATAGTGGAATGTAAATAATAATAGCAGAGTTAAAGCAGGTATTACCCGAAAAGATTAGAATAGAACCATAGTGGAATGTAAATTTGTTTACTCCAGGTGAATTAAATGACCAGGGGCAAATTAGAATAGAACCATAGTGGAATGTAAATAAATATACCACATCATCTGCCACAACCAAGACGGAAATTAGAATAGAACCATAGTGGAATGTAAATCTTGGCAATCCCTATCAAAACTTTACTGTTTTTGATTAGAATAGAACCATAGTGGAATGTAAATTTTTCAATAACTACAAATTCGGCATAGAAATTGTCATTAGAATAGAACCATAGTGGAATGTAAATTAAAAAGTCGGCAAGTTCTGACAAGTTCCCGGTTGTATTAGAATAGAACCATAGTGGAATGTAAATATGTTTTATTAAGGACGATTTCATCATCTGCACTTTATTAGAATAGAACCATAGTGGAATGTAAATTCTGTAGTTATTGCTCAGACAATACTTGAAAGTGGATTAGAATAGAACCATAGTGGAATGTAAATCCTTGTGTGGCGATATGCTGTTTTACGTCAACTTGATTAGAATAGAACCATAGTGGAATGTAAATTGTCATTTACGGCTTTGCACTTGTAAACGCTGATATTAGAATAGAACCATAGTGGAATGTAAATTAAAAAGTCGGCAAGTTCTGACAAGTTCCCGGTTGTATTAGAATAGAACCATAGTGGAATGTAAATTGATATTAAAAAAATACGTGAGTGGATAAGTGCTAAATTAGAATAGAACCATAGTGGAATGTAAATCAGGAACACAATGGAAAAGTGACATATAATTATGATTAGAATAGAACCATAGTGGAATGTAAATGATGTTCAGGAAAGCCACGCATGGCGAGAAATAACAATTAGAATAGAACCATAGTGGAATGTAAATACTGCTGACTTCGTTGACAGCGGAAAAGATGCTGCATTAGAATAGAACCATAGTGGAATGTAAATTATATTCTTTTCTTTACTGTAGATGGATTACTCATATTAGAATAGAACCATAGTGGAATGTAAATTTTGTTTTTAATTTTGTAAGTATTTCATCTGTGATGTATTAGAATAGAACCATAGTGGAATGTAAATATTGAGAACTACAATTTAATAGAAGAATATACTAATTAGAATAGAACCATAGTGGAATGTAAATAAATACTTTAGAACAAAGAGCAGTCGAAAGCGAAAATTAGAATAGAACCATAGTGGAATGTAAATAAAAACTAAAAACAAGAATAGAAATCAATAATATATTAGAATAGAACCATAGTGGAATGTAAATGCATCTTCACGCTTGAGGATGTGGCGACTGCTTCTATTAGAATAGAACCATAGTGGAATGTAAATACGGAACGGAAATATCAGAAGCAAGAAATCTTTTAAATTAGAATAGAACCATAGTGGAATGTAAATTATTTTAATCTCCTTTCAACAATTTCTGATGAATTTCATTAGAATAGAACCATAGTGGAATGTAAATTTATAGAGCCGTTGTATTGCTTCTTGCCGGTGTAATTAGAATAGAACCATAGTGGAATGTAAATATAATAATCCTTACTTGTACTAGGATAAGAAGCATAATTAGAATAGAACCATAGTGGAATGTAAATGTTTAAAAGGAATTGAAAATGAAATTTCAAGAAAACTTAATTAGAATAGAACCATAGTGGAATGTAAATCTTTAAAAGGAATTGAAAATGAAAAAGAAAACTATAATTAGAATAGAACCATAGTGGAATGTAAATCTTTAAAAGGAATTGAAAATGAAAAAGAAAACTATAATTAGAATAGAACCATAGTGGAATGTAAATTTATCATAAAAAGATTGAATGAAAGTCCTTTCAGATATTAGAATAGAACCATAGTGGAATGTAAATCTTTCTTAAAATCTCTGTCAACAGCTAATGCATACCATTAGAATAGAACCATAGTGGAATGTAAATTATATACACGGCTCAAAGGTTCGATATGATTGATAATTAGAATAGAACCATAGTGGAATGTAAATTATTAAAAGAATAACACAAAGAAACATCACAATAGCATTAGAATAGAACCATAGTGGAATGTAAATTTCTATTAGTTATTTATTTCAATATCAATTAAAGTATTAGAATAGAACCATAGTGGAATGTAAATGAATAAAAGGAAACAACATTATTTAAAATCATTTTATTAGAATAGAACCATAGTGGAATGTAAATCATTTTCATTGTGTGTTTGATTTTGGCAGTTCTAATTAGAATAGAACCATAGTGGAATGTAAATTGCAATAATGTAAATAAAGCGGTTCAATATTTCAATTAGAATAGAACCATAGTGGAATGTAAATTTATTCTAAATTAAAATTGTCTGATATGGATAAAATTAGAATAGAACCATAGTGGAATGTAAATTACAGGAAACGAGTTTTTCACAGTATTAGAAAATCTATTAGAATAGAACCATAGTGGAATGTAAATTATAATGTTTATGCTAATCCTGTGTTAGGTTCGGATTAGAATAGAACCATAGTGGAATGTAAATCATAGAGCTACCACGACAGCTCTATGAGGACACCGGATTAGAATAGAACCATAGTGGAATGTAAATAGAGGTTCATTTTTAAGAAAGGTGTAATAAATGAAATTAGAATAGAACCATAGTGGAATGTAAATGTTGATAAACAAGGGAATCTTCAAATCATTGGTACCATTAGAATAGAACCATAGTGGAATGTAAATGTGTTCCTTAATATGATGTTTCTTGATGTACTTGATTAGAATAGAACCATAGTGGAATGTAAATACCAGAACTTGAAATTGTCCCCTTAGAGGACTTTTATTAGAATAGAACCATAGTGGAATGTAAATATAACCAGGAACAGTAACAGTTGAGCTAGCGTCTTGGCATTAGAATAGAACCATAGTGGAATGTAAATTGATTTACGTATATAATAATACTTTTAAAGGCACTATTAGAATAGAACCATAGTGGAATGTAAATGTCATCAACGTCGTAGATAAGATTGTCCTTTTTGATTAGAATAGAACCATAGTGGAATGTAAATATTGATAAATGGAAAAATGTTTATTATGCGTTTTCATTAGAATAGAACCATAGTGGAATGTAAATGATGACAGGTTTGTTTGTCAGATATTATCTGATTTCAAATTAGAATAGAACCATAGTGGAATGTAAATCCTTTCTATATTAATATCAATATTAGTAAGTATCAATTAGAATAGAACCATAGTGGAATGTAAATTGCTAAGACGCAGTATGGTATTCAAGTGGCACAACAATTAGAATAGAACCATAGTGGAATGTAAATAAGTATTATACCCGTGTTGGGACGTTTGTGTCTAAATTAGAATAGAACCATAGTGGAATGTAAATCCTTTCTATATTAATATCAATATTAGTAAGTATCAATTAGAATAGAACCATAGTGGAATGTAAATTCATATCTGTTTCAAAAGACGTTATTTTTGTTACAATTAGAATAGAACCATAGTGGAATGTAAATAGTCTTGCAGTGTATCTCTATTAATTCCAGTTAATATTAGAATAGAACCATAGTGGAATGTAAATTTTTTCTTAAATATATAGTTAATATTACATCAAGATTAGAATAGAACCATAGTGGAATGTAAATACGTGAATCAGCTTTTAATTTTATATAATAATCAGCATTAGAATAGAACCATAGTGGAATGTAAATAACATTCCCGATTTTAACGGAGACTTTGATAATACAATTAGAATAGAACCATAGTGGAATGTAAATTTTTACCAAAAGGGTCATTTTTAAAGGAGATATAAATTAGAATAGAACCATAGTGGAATGTAAATCCCTTATTACCAATAGCGGTGTACAGTTTGCTATATTAGAATAGAACCATAGTGGAATGTAAATTATCACAGAGCCGTTCCATATTGGCAGGTACCTGTATTAGAATAGAACCATAGTGGAATGTAAATCATATCTAAGCTGTCATTCAGAATGTTATTAGTAATTAGAATAGAACCATAGTGGAATGTAAATTTGTCAATAAAATCTTTTGTCGGGATTGATGTTGAGATTAGAATAGAACCATAGTGGAATGTAAATTTGTCAATAAAATCTTTTGTCGGGATTGATGTTGAGATTAGAATAGAACCATAGTGGAATGTAAATTTTATTTAACAGAATGGAGGAATTAAGATGAATGAAAATTAGAATAGAACCATAGTGGAATGTAAATTGGAAAGACAAGTATTTAAATACTGTTGCACTTGATTAGAATAGAACCATAGTGGAATGTAAATGTTGATAAATGGAAAAATGTTTATTATGTGGTTTCATATTAGAATAGAACCATAGTGGAATGTAAATGCGGTTCTTCCTGCTGTGGTTCTTTTTCCTGCTGTGATTAGAATAGAACCATAGTGGAATGTAAATTAGAGCATTGTGGGTTGAACATAAATTTTCCCATTCATTAGAATAGAACCATAGTGGAATGTAAATATTGTCACATTAAGGCTCTTATATTTTCTCACTTCAATTAGAATAGAACCATAGTGGAATGTAAATTCAATAAACCAATGTCCCTTATCTTGTACAATATATTAGAATAGAACCATAGTGGAATGTAAATCAATCAGAAGCTTTCATTTTATTAAAGAGTATTTCAATTAGAATAGAACCATAGTGGAATGTAAATGTATTTGGGCGTTTGTGACGCAAGTTTTTAATATCTATTAGAATAGAACCATAGTGGAATGTAAATAAGCATTGACGCAGTATTATTATCAGAATAACGATATTAGAATAGAACCATAGTGGAATGTAAATCTCGTGTAGTGAAGCAATTTCAAGAAATAGATTTTGATTAGAATAGAACCATAGTGGAATGTAAATAAATACATTGAGCCACTTCGAGAAGCAGGGAATGACATTAGAATAGAACCATAGTGGAATGTAAATTTTACGTTCTTCAAAAATTTTCTTGATACTTTCATTAGAATAGAACCATAGTGGAATGTAAATACGCACGAACAAAAGGGTTAACCCGGCATACTGTATTAGAATAGAACCATAGTGGAATGTAAATATACAGTAATCTTAGAAAACCTTCCTATGCATCCGATTAGAATAGAACCATAGTGGAATGTAAATGCCTAAATCATTAAAATATATGTCTAATCCTGTCACCATTAGAATAGAACCATAGTGGAATGTAAATACCAAGCACAAGCCGCCACCAATAAAAAAGAAAGGTATTAGAATAGAACCATAGTGGAATGTAAATACAGAAGAAAAGTAACAATAAAAATTGCAATTATTATTAGAATAGAACCATAGTGGAATGTAAATCTATAATAAACGTAGTGATAACCATTATCAAAAGTATTAGAATAGAACCATAGTGGAATGTAAATAAATGTATTCCTGTTACAGCAGGTCGACCACCAAATTAGAATAGAACCATAGTGGAATGTAAATACAACCACGCTATTCGTACTGATAGCATTGATAAATATTAGAATAGAACCATAGTGGAATGTAAATTACTGCAAGCGTATTTATTTTTTAAGTGATAGGTTGATTAGAATAGAACCATAGTGGAATGTAAATATATGCAAAAGTAGAAACAAGATTAACGTCATTATCATTAGAATAGAACCATAGTGGAATGTAAATTAGAGTTCATAAGACAAGCTAACTCATCTAAAGCATTAGAATAGAACCATAGTGGAATGTAAATATCATGTCCAATGCGACCGATAAAATCGAGTTCAATTAGAATAGAACCATAGTGGAATGTAAATTAAAATAAAATATCAAGAATACTGAAACTAAATTCATTAGAATAGAACCATAGTGGAATGTAAATTTCGGAAACATATCATAAAAATCTCTAGTAACCGATTAGAATAGAACCATAGTGGAATGTAAATGACGTTGTAAAGCCGGGTTCTATTAATGGTAATTAATTAGAATAGAACCATAGTGGAATGTAAATGTATTATAAATTTATGAAAGAACTTACAACTATGACATTAGAATAGAACCATAGTGGAATGTAAATGAAGATTCCATGCAAAGTGTCGGTTAAGTATTGCATTAGAATAGAACCATAGTGGAATGTAAATTCGGAAGATGATGGAATAATTTCATTCAAAGCCTATGAATTAGAATAGAACCATAGTGGAATGTAAATTAAAATATAATGCAAAAATTTTTACACCCCCCCTATTAGAATAGAACCATAGTGGAATGTAAATGGTTATCATTTCATCTGTGTAGCTGTCGGGGTAATTATTAGAATAGAACCATAGTGGAATGTAAATCTTGAAATAGAGGTATAATAATCAAGCTGTGTCTCATTAGAATAGAACCATAGTGGAATGTAAATAATACTATTAATGAAAAATCATTTTTAAGCAATTTCATTAGAATAGAACCATAGTGGAATGTAAATAAAGCCCGCAAGCGTTCAAAATTCTAGGTTTATTATTAGAATAGAGCCATAGTGGAATGTAAATACGCTTTCAGACCCAGACAGTGGAGGAGAACCAAATTAGAATAGAACCATAGTGGAATGTAAATTAGATAAAGTTTTACCGCAGCCAAAACAACTATATATTAGAATAGAACCATAGTGGAATGTAAATTTTAGGATATAATAACTTTAAGCAGGGCAATAACAATTAGAATAGAACCATAGTGGAATGTAAATATAGTAGTTATCTGTCCAAAAATCCATGTGGCAACTATTAGAATAGAACCATAGTGGAATGTAAATTTGCAATGGCAATAGAGCCATTAAAGGATAAGTAATTAGAATAGAACCATAGTGGAATGTAAATTATGATGTCATCCTTGTTCTTGTAAGAGTCAGTATATTAGAATAGAACCATAGTGGAATGTAAATCACTGTATTGTATATACAGCGTCATACTGCTTCAAGATTAGAATAGAACCATAGTGGAATGTAAATAACTCACTATTAATATTATTCTTGCTTCTTTTGTAGATTAGAATAGAACCATAGTGGAATGTAAATTATTTCAGATTCACTATCCTGTGTATAAAGCCAGATTAGAATAGAACCATAGTGGAATGTAAATTAATGATAACGTCAGGTAATATTTTTCTTGCATGATTAGAATAGAACCATAGTGGAATGTAAATGAATCATGTGATGAAATGGACGCAGCAAAATTCAATTAGAATAGAACCATAGTGGAATGTAAATAAAAGAAAAAATCTATGATGTCATAGACGCATTGAATTAGAATAGAACCATAGTGGAATGTAAATTTGTATTCAAAGGAATTGGAGGATTTTATAAAAGATTAGAATAGAACCATAGTGGAATGTAAATATGTAAGAACTGATGACCTGACCGAACATAACGAGCATTAGAATAGAACCATAGTGGAATGTAAATACGGTATATGGGATAGATATCATTATTGTTTTGACAATTAGAATAGAACCATAGTGGAATGTAAATTCAGATTTTGATATTTTTGAAGAGGTTTGTGCTCATTAGAATAGAACCATAGTGGAATGTAAATAAGGTACACACTAACTGTGTATCCTTATCTTCATATTAGAATAGAACCATAGTGGAATGTAAATCACTGTATTGTATATACAGCGTCATACTGCTTCAAGATTAGAATAGAACCATAGAGTTATTATATAAATACAAACAGACAGAGCTTAAAAAAATGGAAAGATATTGCGATATGGTTATGTAAGGGATACAAAATTATCGGATAACCATGATGTCGTAGCTTATAATTATGCTTTGGACAGAAATCAGAATTTGGCAGAAAAACTAGAGTCATTAACCCTTAGTAAAGATAAATTAATCGAACAGGGTATGAAATATTCAAAGGAAATGGATACAGTTGAAAAGGAATTGAAGAAATGCCGTACTTCAATTAGAGAAAAGGAAGCTTTTTATGCTTCAAGGGCAAATATGATTGCAACTACAGTATCTAAACTAGTTGTTGATCATATGTTTGAAAATGTAAAATATGATTTGGTAATGTTTGATGAGGTCAGTATGGCATATGTTACACAGCTTATATGTGTAGCTATGTATTCACGGGATAAGTTTGTATGTGTTGGAGATTTTAATCAGTTGGCTCCAATTGCACAGTCAGAGGCAGCGAACTTCCTAAAAAGGGATATTTTTAGTTATTTTGGGATTATAGATGATAAGGGTATATCATAACCTTCTTAAAAATTATGCAAGTGTAGAGAAGAAGCGTGATATATCAAAGAGGATTTAATTACCCGGAGATGTGATGAGTCTTGTTGATTTAAGTGGAACATATTGTGCTGCTTATAAAAATTCGGACAACTCACGTTTTAATATTTTAAGTGCTATTGTGTCTTTTGGATTGGCTTTAACTTCAATGGACAAAGAGAATAAGGATGCAATTGGAGTAATTACTCCTTATGCAGCTCAAGCGGCAGGCAGTTCTACTGCGTTTGCTGATATGGCGGTAAATTCAATATCGTTGGGGGTAAGAGTTTTGAAAACCCTTACCTCCTACTCGCAATAAATCCTGCCAACCACATAACAGCCGACGCAACAATAAATATAAGCACAAATGTATTAACCTGTTCTTTCCATCTCAATGAAAGAATGACTGCGTCGCCAATAACGGCTATGATAATTGGCAGAAGCATAAAAAGATTGACTGCATCATTATTGAATACCCTGTATGCCATATATGCAAAAGCAGCGACAAGCACAAGTGATACGACTGCCTCTATTATATGGAATAATCCGGCATATTCAATATGTGATTTATATACAACCGGAATAGCCATAGAAAAAAATATGAGATACACAAGTGAAAACCATAGTAATATGCTGTCATCTGCCATTGCATTATTTTTAGCCGTTCTGATGACAAGGGCGGCTATCAGAAATCCGTATGCTGCAAATTGTATTCCGGGGATTGTATATTCGGTATGCACCATTCCTGAGACCAGAATCACGCCAATTGTAATACATATCATCTTTGTATTAACCTGTGTTCCATCTGACACAAGTGCCTTAAGAAAATCCCTGTTAATTGTAAATAATAAAATAACTGATGCTGCAAGCGACAGAATACAGATGCCGTTTACATACCGGCTGAACCCATCTCCCCACATGGAAAGATCCTTATCTGCAAATGAACGTATGAGACTCTGAATCCTTTCGCCAAAAAGAATCAGAAAATAACCCATGATAAGCCAGTTAATTAACATCTTTTATCCTCCTACAAAGTTAAATTTGATAACATATTATATCATATAGGAATATCAATTTACCATATAAAAATATGTATTATAAGTCCTTTTTTTGGGACATCCAATATAAGATAATTATTATGGGACAGGGAAAATACAACCCTCAGGCTTCTGTCCCACATTATTTTTTAACAAATTGGAGGTAGCATTATGAAGAAAAAGTTTAGAGTAAGTAGTCTTATCAAAGGTATTGCAGTCGTATATTGCCTGATTGGATTTGTATTGTTTGTAGTTTGCATAGCAATCAGTGTGAGCCATGATATTTCACTGTATAGAAATTTTGAATCAGCAATATCTTTTTATAACTACGGAACATTGAAAACTGCAGGTATAATATGTCAGATGATTGCTATTCTTTTTAGGACAGCACTGATTTACGGATTTGGTATTATTGTAAATATGGCAGAAGAGTACCTTGACAGCCGAAAACATACGGATTAGATAACTGTGTGAATCTATGCCAATTTTGCCAGTGCCACATATAGCTGGGATATTTTATACCATGTGGCATAATCGACGGTGCCGGTAACGGGCATGTTGAAGGTCTCCTGGAATTTGCTGACGGAAGCTGCTGTGTCCTTACCGTAGATTCCGTCAACAGTAAGAGGAGGTATGTTGCTGTAGGTACGGCGGATGAGGGAAAGCTGTTCCTGAATGGTGGCGACAGGAGGACCGTATGAACCGATTTCAAGGGTGTATCCGGGATATGAGACAGGGATGCCCTCGATTATTTCGGCGGTGTTTATATATATGTCGCTGCCGTAGTAATTACGAAGAATCTGGAGTGCGGTTTTGCCGTCATCCCCAAGAGACTTGGAACCCCACTGGCTTAGACCGCTGCAGGTAGTCCTTTTGCCGTCGCAGTATTGGGTGAGGATTGGCTGTTTGACATCGGGACGGGATACATAATTTGAGAAATATTCATCAACAACATTGGAAATGGTGTCGAAAATATTACGCTTATTAATCCACTTATGGTCAAAAGCGGTAGAAGATGTAATGGTAAAATAATAACCTTTATTGCGGTACCATTCGGTGTATACACGGTTCAAGGTAAAAGAAATAATGGCAATTACATTGGCTTTGATGGTTTCCCTAGGCCATGTAGGGTATATTTCACTGCTGGCAACGTTTTTTATATAATCGGCAAATGGAACGTAGTAGTCCGTTGCGGTTGAGTCGGATGGGACACCGTCATGGACAACAATGGTTTCGGGAACCACAACACGGTCAAGAACAATTTCACCGGTGTTTTCAATGGGTTTTATCTCAGCCTCGGGAATTTTTGGAGGATAGTTGCCGATTAGTGTATTGGGACCGATATTATAATTGCCGGGAATTCCCGTAAGAATAATATTTTGGATTGATAATATTCCGGAGAAAATATTTGAACCGGTAATGGAAACCGGGGCAAAGCCCGGAGCAGAAGCTACAATATTATACATGGCGTAAGGTATGATAATGCCGGGAGTTTCGCTGAAGCTCTGAGGCGGAGCCGGCAGTTCGATTTGTTCTGTCTGACCTATGGAATTGGTTTCTACAACGTCAACAGGGTTTTCTTCATCCGTACCTTCGTAGATGCTGACGGTTGCATCAATGGGAATTCCTTCTTCATTTGTGATATTAACCTTTAAAAAGCCGGTTTCATCATTTTTATTAAGCATAATTTTAACCTTTCCGGATATTATAATTCATATTGCTGCAATGCAAAATTAATCACAAATGGCAGCATCGATGCTTACATGATATTATATGATGAAAAAAATATTTGTTGAGTACAATTTGCATCTTGAAATCAGCCGGATTTTATGGTAAAATTTCTACAATTTGAAGAAAAAAAGCGCTATCAGTATGTTTAGTTGTTTTTTTTTTGCCTAAATAAATAATACATGTGAAAGGTTTGAAGGTGTGAAGATGAAAGCATTTTTGATTCTAAGTGACGGAAATGTCTTTGAAGGTACAAGCATTGGAGCTGAGAGAGAAGTAATCAGTGAAATTGTTTTTAATACCTCAATGACAGGATATTTAGAGGTTCTTACAGATCCATCATATGCCGGACAGGCAGTAGTTATGACATATCCATTAATTGGCAATTATGGTATTTGCCATGCTGATGAGGAATCAGGCAGACCATGGCCTGACGGTTTTATTGTCCGAGAACTTTCACGTGTTCCAAGTAACTTCCGTAGTGAAGATTCTATACAAAATTTTCTTAAAGAAAATAACATTCCGGGTATTGCAGGTATTGATACCCGTGCTCTTACCAAGATTCTCAGGGAAAAGGGTACTATGAACGGAATGATTACCACCAATGAGAATTATAATCTTGATGAGATTCTCCCTAAATTAAAAGAATATACCACAGGCAAGGTTGTTGAAAAAGTAACCTGTGAAGAGAAATATGTACTTCCCGGTGATGGATTTAAGGTTGCACTTATGGATTTCGGTGCCAAGAGAAATATTGCAAGATCTCTTAATAAGAGAGGCTGTGAGGTAACTGTTTATCCTGCTTTAACCACAGCGGAAGAAATCCTTGCAGCTAATCCTGACGGAATAATGCTTTCCAATGGTCCTGGAGACCCTAAGGAATGTGTTTCTATTATTAAGGAAATCAAGAAATTATATGATTCAGATGTTCCTGTTTTTGCAATTTGTCTCGGACATCAGCTTATGGCACTTGCCACAGGTGCTGATACACATAAGATGAAATACGGACACAGAGGAGCTAATCATCCGGTTAAGGATCTTCAGACCGGTAAGGTATATATCTCATCACAGAACCACGGATATGTTGTTGATATGGATACACTTGATGATAAGATTGCAAGACCTGCATTTATCAATGTTAATGACAAGACCAATGAAGGTCTTGAATATGTAGGCAAGAACATCTTTACAGTCCAGTTCCATCCGGAAGCCTGTGCAGGCCCTAAGGATTCGGATTATCTTTTTGACAGATTCATGAATATGATGAAGAAAGGCAGGGATTAATTATGCCAAAGAATAAAGACATAAAAAAAGTATTAGTAATCGGTTCAGGCCCTATCGTAATCGGTCAGGCTGCCGAATTTGACTATGCGGGAACACAGGCATGTCGTTCTCTTAAAGAAGAAGGCATGGAGGTTGTTCTTGTGAACTCTAATCCTGCCACAATTATGACTGATAAAAATATTGCTGATGAAGTCTACATTGAGCCATTGACAGTCCACTCACTTGAGCAGATTATTCTCAAGGAGAAACCGGACAGTATTCTTCCAACACTTGGTGGACAGGCAGGTCTTAACCTTGCAATGGAAATTGCCGAGACAGGTTTCCTTGAAGAACATAATGTTAAATTAATCGGTACAACTGCGGAGACAATCAAGAAAGCAGAAGACAGACTTGAATTTAAGACAACAATGGAAAAAATCGGAGAGCCTTGTGCGCCTTCTCTTGTTGTTGAGAATGTTGAAGACGGAATTGCTTTTGCCAATCAGATTGGTTACCCTGTTGTTCTCCGCCCTGCATATACACTCGGTGGAAGCGGCGGTGGTATCGCTAAGAATGAAGAAGAACTTATCGACATTCTTTCCAATGGTTTAAGATTAAGCCGTGTAGGCCAGGTACTTGTTGAAAGATGTATCGCTGGCTGGAAGGAAATCGAATACGAAGTGATGCGTGATGCCAACGGAACCTGTATTACAGTATGTAATATGGAAAATATTGACCCTGTCGGAGTACACACAGGTGACAGTATTGTAGTTGCACCTTCACAGACACTGTCTGATAAGGAATACCAGATGCTTCGTTCATCAGCTCTTAATATTATTGACGAACTTAAAATAACAGGCGGATGTAATGTACAGTTTGCACTTCATCCAACAAGTTTTGAATATTGCGTTATCGAAGTTAATCCTCGTGTAAGCCGTTCATCAGCCCTTGCTTCCAAAGCAACAGGTTATCCTATTGCCAAGGTTGCGGCTAAGATAGCACTTGGATATAACCTTGATGAGATACCTAATGCAATTACACATAAGACATTTGCAAGTTTTGAGCCTGCTCTTGACTATTGCGTAGTTAAGATTCCAAGACTTCCTTTTGATAAATTTATTACTGCTTCAAGAAAGCTTACGACACAGATGAAGGCAACCGGTGAGGTCATGAGTATCTGCACTAACTTTGAAGGCGCACTTATGAAGGCTATCCGTTCACTTGAACAGCACGTTGATTCACTTATGAACGACGACTACTCATCATATTCTGATGATGACATTATAGAACTTCTTCACAATATTGACGATAAGCGTATGTATGTTGTTGCGGAGGCTTTAAGAAGAGGTATTTCTTACGATACAATCCATGATATTACCATGATTGATAAGTGGTTTATCGACAAATTCCACATTATCGTTGAAATGGAAAACCGTCTCAAGACAGAAGAACTTACCAAAGAACTTCTTGCTGAAGCAAAGAGAATTGAATTCCCTGACGTTGTTATCGGAAGACTTACAGGCAGGACAGAAAAAGAAGTTAAGGCTTTAAGGGATGAATATGGTATTCATGCGGCATTTAAGATGGTTGATACCTGTGCTGCCGAATTTGAGGCTTCAACACCTTACTATTATTCATGCTACAGTTCAGAAAATGAAGTTATTGAGACTAAGCCTGAGAAAAAAGTCCTCGTACTCGGTTCAGGTCCTATAAGAATCGGACAGGGTATCGAATTTGACTATTGTTCGGTTCACAGTACATGGGCATTCAAGGCTGAAGGATATGAGACTATCATTATCAATAATAACCCTGAAACAGTAAGTACCGACTTTGATATAGCTGACAAACTTTATTTTGAACCATTGACACCTGAAGATGTTGAAAGCATTGTTGAACTTGAACATCCGGACGGAGCTGTTGTACAGTTCGGTGGACAGACAGCCATTAAGCTCACAAAAGCATTAATGGAAATGGGCGTTCCAATCCTCGGTACAAGCGCAGAAGATGTTGATGCGGCGGAAGACAGAGAACTTTTTGATGAAATTCTTGAACAGACAGGAATTCCGAGAGCAGCAGGAAAGACAGTTTTCACTACAGAAGAAGCTCTTGAGGCAGCTAATGAATTAGGCTATCCTGTTCTTGTAAGACCTTCCTATGTTCTTGGCGGACAGGGTATGCAGATTGCCATAAGCGACAAAGATATTGTTGAATTCATGGAAATCATTAACAGACAGGTTCAGGAACATCCAATCCTTGTTGATAAATACCTTATGGGTAAGGAAATTGAAGTTGATGCCGTTTGTGACGGAGAAGATATTTTAATCCCTGGTATTATGGAGCATATTGAAAGAGCCGGTATCCATTCGGGAGACAGTATTTCGGTATATCCTGCCCAGAGTATTTCACAGAAAATTGTGGATATGCTTGAAGATTATACAATTAAGCTTGCAAGAGCTTTACATGTAAAAGGTCTTATTAATATCCAGTTTATCGTATACAATGACCAGGTATATGTAATAGAGGTTAATCCACGTTCTTCAAGAACTGTTCCATATATAAGCAAAGTTACAGGTATTCCTATTGTAAAACTTGCTACACAGGTTATTATCGGTAATACAATCAAAGGTCTTGGCTATACACCAGGACTTCAGAAAAAAGCAGACTACATTGCAATCAAGATGCCTGTATTCTCATTTGAAAAGATTCGTGGCGCTGATATCAGCCTTGGACCGGAAATGAAATCGACAGGTGAATGTCTTGGTATAGCAAAAGATTTTAACGAAGCATTATACAAAGCCTTTGTAGGTGCAGGCGTTAATCTTCCAAAACATAAACAGATGATTATGACAGTTAATGACCATGAGCAGAAAGATGCTCTTTCGGTTGCAAAACGTTTTGCAGCTCTTGGATATACAATTTATGCGACAAGAGGTACAGCACGTTATTTCAATGAAAACGGCGTTGAGGCAATTAAGATCAATAAGGTTGAACAGGAATCACCAACACTTCTTGACCTTATTCTTGACCACAAGATTGACCTTGTTATCGATATACCTGAGAACGGTATTGAAAAGAGCCACGATGGTTTCATTATCAGAAGACATGCAATCGAGACCGGTGTAAACGTTCTTACATCACTTGATACAGCCAATGCATTGCTTACAAGCCTTGAATGTCAGGCAACACAGACAATGACACCGATTGATATAGCAACAATTTAATTGTTACGGAGTAATTAAGAATTTCTAATGACAGCTATGAGTTTATCTGGGATTACCGGAATCCTCTCATAGCTGTTTTAACGTTAAAATTTCTTTACAACCGTAAATATGAAAAGTATAATGGAACATAACCAACGGAGGAATAATTTTTATGAAAAAAATTTTAGACCAGATTACAGAAATAGTCGGAAATGCTTTTAAACAATGCGGCTATGATGATAAATACGGAAAGACAGGAATATCCAACAGACCTGATTTATGTGAATATCAGTGCAACGGAGCAATGGCAGCAGCAAAGGAATATAAGAAAGCACCATTTATGATTGGTGATGAAGTGGTTGCAATTTTACAGGACAACAGTGCCTTTGAGAAGGTTGAATGTATCAAACCGGGCTTTATCAACATGGTAATGAGCGCAGATTTTATAGGTGGTTATGTTCGTGCCATGGCTTTGGAAGATAAGTTTGGATGCGACTGTGAACCTAAGGATGAGACGGTATTTGTTGATTACGGCGGAGCCAATGTAGCCAAACCTCTTCATATCGGACATCTTCGTTCGGCAGTAATCGGCGAAAGTGTAAAAAGAATCTGCAAATTTGCAGGTTATAAGACAATAGGTGATGTTCATCTTGGCGACTGGGGTCTCCAGATGGGACTTATTATTACAGAACTCAAAGAACGTAAACCGGATTTACCATATTTTGATGATAATTTCACAGGTGAATATCCGGCGGAAGCGCCTTTTACAATATCAGAACTTGAGGAAATTTATCCATGTGCCAGCGGCAAATCAAAAGAAGATGCCGAATATAAGAAATCGGCTCAGAATGCCACATATCTTTTACAGAACGGTCACAGAGGATACACAGCCCTCTGGAAACACATTATCAATGTGTCGGTTGCTGATTTGAAAAAAAATTATGACAACCTTAATGTCCATTTCGATTTATGGAAGGGTGAAAGTGATGCCCAGCCATATATTGCTGATATGGTTAAGGATATGGTAGCCAGGGGGATAGCCCATGAAAGCCAGGGTGCCATTGTTGTAGACATAGCCGAGGAAAATGACAGCAGGGAGCTTCCTCCATGTATCATCCAGAAATCGGACGGAGCAGCCAATTACGAGACCTCCGACCTTGCGACACTTATCGAGAGGGAAAAATTATATGCACCTAAGTCATACATTTACCTTGCGGATAAGAGACAGGAACTTCACTATACACAGTTTTTCCGTGTGGCAAGAAAAGCAGGAATCGTATCTCCTGATACAGAACTTAAGTTCATCGGTTTCGGTACGATGAACGGCAGTGACGGCAAACCTTTCAAGACAAGACAGGGTGGTGTACTGCGTCTTGAATACCTCATAAAAGAAATTGAAGACAAGGTATACGAAAAAATTATGGCTAACCGTACCGTGGATGAGAGTGAAGCCAGAAATACAGCTAAGATGGTGGGACTTGCCGCATTAAAATACGGTGATTTGTCCAATCAGGCATCTAAGGATTATGTATTTGATATTGATCGTTTCACCTCTTTTGAGGGAGACACAGGTCCATATATCCTTTACACAATTGTACGAATTAAATCTATTCTTAAAAAATATGAAAATGCAGGAGGCATGGTGTCAGGTATCCATACTGTTAACCCTGAGAGCGAGAGCGAACGTTCACTTATGCTTGTGCTCACAGGCATGCAGGATATGATTAAGACAGCATATGAAGAAAGTGCACCTCACAAAATTTGTAAATTCATATATGATCTTTCCAATGCTTTTAACCATTTTTATCATGAAACAAAGATTCTTTCAGAAGAAGATGAAAATAAAAAGAAAGGTTATATTGCACTCATAAAACTTACAAAAGATGTGTTAGAGACATGTGTTGACTTGCTTGGTATCGAGGCACCGGAGAGAATGTAATGTCAAAAGCAAAAGACTTAACAACAGGAAAACCAATCAGCCTTATGATAAAATATGCAATCCCTGTGCTGATTGGCAATCTTGTACAGCAGATATATAATTTTGCCGACACAATTATTGTCGGACAATGTCTCGGAAACCGTACATTGGCTGCCGTAGGTAATACCGGGTCAATGTTTTTCCTTGTAAATGGGTTTGTTATAGGCATAACAAGCGGTTTTTCGGTCCATATAGCACAATGCTTCGGGGCAAAAGATTATGACAAGATGCGTAATTCCGTATGTAACGCCATTATGTTGTGGTCCGGAATCACATTGTTTATCACTTTACTTTCGGTGCTGATAACCAAGCCGGTTCTAAGGCTTATTAACACACCGGACGGTATTTTTGATATGTCCTATAATTATATCGTTATTATTTTTGCAGGAATAGCTGCACCTATGCTATACAATGCCGTTTCGTGTATACTAAGGGCTCTTGGTGACAGCAAAACCCCGCTTTATTTCCTGATTTTTTCAGCACTCCTTAACATCGGTCTGGATTTGCTTTTTATAGTCGTATTTAAGTGGGGCGTTGCAGGTGCCGCCATTGCTACAGTGCTTGCACAGCTTGTTGCCGGAATTGCGTGCATCGTATATATTTCCGTTAAGTTCCCTGTCCTTCATATAAAAAAAGAAGATTTTAAAATTAATCCGGGAATTATAAAGACACACCTTACCATAGGACTTCCGATGGCGTTCCAGTTTTCGGTTACGGCAATCGGAACAATCATCCTGCAGGGTGCCGTAAATGTATTTGGCGAGAATTACATTGCCGCTTTTACGGCTTCCAGTAAAACGGAACAGCTTATCATGCAGTTTGGCATATCGGGTGGCGTAACAGTTGCAAATTTTGTCGGTCAGAATGTAGGTGCCGGCAGATATGACAGGATTAAAAACGGAATATTGAAATGGAGTCTTTTTACGGTTGGAAGCGCAGTTTTATGTATGGGTGTTATTTTCATTTTCGGCAGACCAATCAGCCGGCTTTTCATAAAAGGCGGGGATGAATTAATACTTTCCTATGCAATGACTTATCTCCATATTTCAATGTTTTTCTATATCCCATTGTTCCAGATTTTTATTTTCAGAAATGCTCTTCAGGCAATGGGTAAGACAACAATGCCGTTACTTGCGGGATTTTTTGAACTTGGAGCAAGGTCTATAGTCGCATACACGCTTCCAAAAGCGATAGGTTTTTCCGGTGTATGTTTTGCCGGTCCGGTTGCATGGGTATGTGCTGCCGTACCGCTTATTATTACTTATATAATTTATATGAAAAAATTTAAGAAAAAAGGGTATTTTAATACTCAATTTAGTTGACAAATACCCCCTAAAAATCCGATAATAGAGGTAGCTTAATTTTGAGACTATTTGAACGGAGAGGGTCAGACATGAAAGATAAAGACAAACATGGATTTGGTACTTTCGGTGCCATAGTATTAGGAGTTACGGCAGTTGCAACAGCAATTGTGGCAGTCAGCAAGAGCAAGAAGAAAAAGCAGAGTTTAAACAGTTTCCTGAAGGATGAACTTGTCAAACTTCCGCTTTTTAGTAAGAACGAATCCCACCACGCTAAGAAAAGCGCAGCAGACGAGGACGACATTTTTGTGGATGAGGACAACGAACCACAGAATGACAAAGCCACATCTTTTTACGATGAAGACATTTCTTACGAAGAAGATGAGGAATTCCAGTCAGTATCCAAGGCAAAGCCTATCGTGGATTTCAAACCAAAGCGCGAAGAAGCAGAGAAACCTGCCGAGGCACAGGATGCAGCCGGGGAGCCGGAAGCAGCCGAGGAACCGGAAACAGCAGATGTGCAGGATGTAACTGAGGAGCCGGAA
>ULNI01012880.1_pt1 | contig 18104 bp, 15 predicted proteins | sample 1951881 | NCBI WGS metagenome assembly ULNI01 (sample SAMEA4835573, study PRJEB28245) | human gut metagenome | biome: gut microbiome; material: fecal sample | place: Denmark | collected 2008
GTAGGTCGATGAGGTGTTGCGCCGCACGGCGGCGGGGCTCCAGCGGATTGGCGCGGTGGGCATTCACGGTTTGCAGGATGACGCCCAACAGGCGGTCGCGGCGGAGGTCGGCTTCGAGCAGCTTGCGCGTGCTGTTCAGGCCGCGCGGGCGCACGTAGATGCGGCTCTCCACCTGTAGGGCGGCGCGGTAGGCCTGGAGCAGGGGCGTCAGGTTGGGGAAGGACGCCTCCAGCGGGGCAACGATGTCGGCAAAATCGTTGTGGAAGCCGTAGTGCGTGGCGGCGGGCAGCTGTGATACGGGAAATTGGTCGAACTTGGGGTGATTTTTGTCCATATTTCGGTTCGTTTATGTTTTCATGCGGCTAAGATAGTGGATTTTTGTTTATTTGCAGGGGTGCAAATGATTAAAAATATCGATTTTTGTTTGTTTTTAATGGTACAAGTGGTTAAAAATTGCGATTTTTGTTTGTTTGTAGGGGTACAATTGATTGAAAATCGTGATTTTTGTTAGTTTGCAGGGGTGCAAGTGATTGAAAATCGCTTTTCCCACCCCGCCGCCAGCCGTTTTCCGCCCTACGGAGCCGGCGGACGGGCAGCAGGGTGGAGGATTGCGAAAAATGGCATCCTCGGGTGGGCGGTCGCGTGGAAAATTGTATCTTTGTCTCGATAAGTAGAATCTTAAAATTAGAGCATTATGATGGATATTCTTCACGACCCAGAAAAACATCGTTTTACTTTATTACAAAATGGTGAAATGGCTTATGTAGCCTATCGTATTGAAAATAAGATGTTCGATATTCGCCATACTGTCGTTCCAGCTCCTCTGGAAGGCCAAGGAATTGCTTCAGCACTTGTTAAAGAGGCTTATGATTATGCGCGTCAGCAGGGCTATAAATTAGTGGCTACTTGTTCTTATGCAGTTCGTTGGTTGCAACGTCATCCAGAATACGGCGGAGAGCCCAGCCCGGATTATTGTGAGGGTAATGCTTGTGCTCTTTGATTGCAGATAATAACAAAATCCCCTACAGATATGTCTTCTTCCAGTGAAGACATCTGTAGGGGATTTTTGTATGAGGGGTAATGGAAAGCAGGCGGATGTCCGCCTATGCTTTCCTTATGATTTAGCTGGATTATTCAGCAACTTCAGCTCCCCAGTTTTCACGGGCCAGACGCTTGTAGCTGTTGTAACGCCACTTAGCGTTGTCCTCGGCAGCCTGGAAGAGTTGTTCGGCTTCTGCAGGATATTGCTTCATTACAGATGCGTAACGAACTTCACCCTTCAAGAAGTCTTTGAATCCTTCCCATTCGGGCTCTTTGCTATCCAGTGTGAACGGATTCTTGCCTTCAGCTTCCAATGCCGGGTTGTAACGCCACAAGTGCCAGTAACCACACTTAACAGCTTTTTCTTCCTCAGCCTGGCTCTTACCCATACCAGCTTTCAGACCGTGGTTGATACACGGAGCGTAAGCGATGATGAGTGACGGACCGGGATAAGCTTCAGCTTCGCGCAGAGCCTTCAGAGTCTGAGCCTGATCGGCACCCATAGCAATCTGTGCTACGTAAACGTAACCGTAAGTAGTAGCCATCAGACCGAGGTCTTTCTTACGTACGCGCTTGCCGGCAGCAGCAAACTTGGCGATAGCACCTACCGGAGTAGCCTTAGAAGACTGACCACCAGTATTAGAGTAAACCTCTGTATCGAGTACGAGGATGTTTACGTCTTTACCGCTGGCGATAACGTGGTCAAGACCACCGTAACCTATATCGTAAGAAGCACCGTCACCACCGATAATCCACTGGCTGCGTTTTACGATGTACTGTTTCAGGTTGTAGATACCTGCGCAAACCGGACATTTGTCTTTGGCAGCTTCCAGCATCGGAACGATACGTTCGTAGATGTCTTTGGTCTTGTCTGCATCCAGGCTGTTTTCCAACCATTCAGTGAAGATAGCTTTGTATTCAGCCGGAGTAGCTTCGTTTGCAATGCCTTCTTCCATCAGTTTGGCGATACGGGCACGCATCTTTTCGTTAGCCAGTTCCATACCCAGACCGAATTCGCAGAAGTCTTCGAACAATGAGTTAGCCCATGCAGGACCATGACCCTTCTCGTTCTTGGTGTAAGGAGTAGAGGGAACAGAACCTGAGTAGATAGAAGAACATCCTGTAGCGTTGGCTACCATTTCACGGTCACCGAAGAGCTGAGAAATCAGCTTCACATACGGAGTTTCGCCGCAACCAGAGCAAGCTCCAGAGAACTCGAACAGCGGAGTAGCAAACTGAGAGTTCTTCACGTTGGCCTTGATGTCTACCAGGTGTTGTTTGCTCTTCACGTTCTCTACGCAGTAAGTCCAGTTGGCTGCTTCGCCCATCTGGCTTTCCAGGTGAACCATTGACAAGGCTTTGCCACCTTTCTTCGGATTACCCGGACATACGTCAACACAGTTGCCGCAACCCAGACAGTCGAGTACGTCAACCTGCATGCGGAATGTCATGCCGTCGAATACCTTACCGACAGCTTTCAGCTGAGTGAAGTTAGCACCCTTCTGCTCTTCAGCGTCGAGGATGAACGGACGGATGGCAGCGTGAGGACATACGTAAGCACACTTGTTACACTGGATACAGTTTTCGGCATTCCATTCGGGTACGAATGCTGCAACACCGCGTTTTTCGTACTTGGCAGTACCTTGTTCCCAAGTACCGTCTTCGATACCTTTGAAGGCAGATACCGGCAGCAAGTCGCCGTCCTGAGCGTTGATAGGACGAACTACTTCGTTGATGAATGCAGGATCGTTGTTGGCAGCCTTTTCGTCATCAGGCAGGTTAGCCCATGCCGGATCGATAGTCAGCTGTTTGTATTCGCCACCACGGTCAACGGCAGCATAGTTCTTGTTTACAACATCTTCACCCTTCTTGCCATAAGACTTCACGATGAACTTCTTCATCTGCTCTACAGCCAGATCAACGGGGATAACGCCTGTGATGCGGAAGAATGCAGACTGCAGGATAGTGTTGGTACGGTTGCCCAATCCGATTTCCTGTGCAATCTGAGTAGCGTTGATGTAGTAAACAGTAATGTTGTTCTGTGCGAAATATTTCTTAACCTTGTTCGGCAGGTTCTTTGCCAGCTCTTCGCCTTCCCAGATAGTGTTGAGCAGGAACGAACCGTTCTTGCGCAGACCGCGGGTTACGTCGTACATGTGCAGGTAAGCCTGTACGTGGCAAGCTACGAAGTTAGGTGTATTAACCAAGTAAGTAGAGCGGATAGGAGTGTCACCGAAACGCAGGTGAGAGCAAGTGAAACCGCCTGACTTCTTAGAGTCGTAAGAGAAGTATGCCTGACAGTGCTTGTCGGTATTGTCACCGATGATCTTCACTGAGTTCTTGTTGGCACCTACTGTACCGTCAGCACCCAGACCGTAGAACTTGGCTTCGAACATGCCTTCGCCACCTACGGCGATTTCAGCTTCCTGAGGCAGAGAAGTGAAGGTTACGTCGTCTACGATACCGATCGTGAAGTGGTTCTTCGGAGTCGGCAATGACAGGTTGTCGTAAACGGCAAAGATTTGTGCCGGAGTGGTATCTTTCGAACCTAAACCATAGCGTCCGCCAACGATAAGCGGGGCATTTTCCTGTCCGTAGAAGCAGTCTTTAACATCCATGTAAAGAGGTTCGCCGTTAGCACCCGGTTCCTTCGTACGATCGAGTACGGCGATGCGCTTAGCAGTCTTAGGTACAGCTGCCAGGAAGTGCTTAGCCGAGAACGGACGGTAGAGGTGAACAGCTACCAAACCTACTTTTTCGCCCTTAGCACGCAGGTAGTCGATAACTTCGCGGATAGCCTCTGTTACAGAACCCATGGCGATGATGACGCGATCAGCTTCGGGATCACCATAGTAATCGAACAGACCATAATTGCGGCCAGTGATTTCGCTGATCTTCTTCATGTAGTCTTCCACGATGGCAGGAACTGCATCATAGAAGCTGTTGCAAGATTCACGATGCTGGAAGAAGTGGTCGGGGTTTTCGGCCATACCACGTGCTACCGGAGTCATGGGGTTCATGGCGCGGCTGCGGAATTCAGCTAAAGCTTCCTGGTCGATCAGCGGAGCGAGGTCTTCGTTATCCAGCTTCTCGATCTTTTGGATTTCGTGAGAAGTACGGAAACCGTCGAAGAAGTTGATGAACGGAACGCGTGCCTTCAGTGTAGACAGGTGAGCAACACCGGCGAGGTCCATCACTTCCTGTACAGATCCTTCAGCCAACATGGCGAAGCCTGTCTGGCGGCAAGACATAACGTCCTGATGGTCGCCGAAGATACACAGAGCGTGGCTAGCCAGTGTACGTGCAGATACGTGGAATACGCAAGGCAGGTTTTCACCGGCAATCTTGTACATATTGGGGATCATCAGCAACAGACCCTGAGAAGCAGTGTAGGTGGTAGTCAGTGCACCTGCCTGCAATGAGCCGTGTACAGCACCGGCAGCACCAGCTTCCGACTGCATTTCCTGTACCAATACTGTTTCGCCGAAGATGTTCTTACGACCTGCGGCAGCCCATTCGTCTACGTGTTCAGCCATCGTAGATGACGGGGTGATGGGGTAGATAGCTGCTACCTCGGAGAACATGTACGAGATGTGAGCAGCGGCTTCGTTACCATCACAAGTGATGAATTTTTTCTGTTTAGTCATAACTAAATGAATTTATTAAGTGAAAAATCTCTTTTTTATTTTAGTTTCGTTTTTCTGCGTTTTTACCGTGTGTGTTTAGTACAAGAAACCGAACAGCCACAACGGGATCTGGTTGTCACGTCCGATTTCCATCTTGTGCATAGCATACACCATATTAGGATTATTTTTTATTTTGACACCTTCCGGACAAATCTTGAAAGCTTTGTCCTTATCTACCATGAATGAAACGTTTTTATCTCCTCGATTCACCTTGTGGTCTTTCCACAGGGTGTTGACAAAGAATGTGTCAAGCACATCCTGCTCTTCAACCTTGACCGGGTAGATGGAATACATCAGATTTGAATTGTGCATCATGATTTTGGCCGGCTTCTTGGGGAATTCTTCTCCTACCGGATAGACCATGTTGATGAGGCGGGCGTCGGCCAGGTATTTGATGTAGTTCATTACCGTGGCGCGCGAAGTCTCTATATCGTTGGCCAGTTGGCTTACGTTGGGCGCTTTAGGCCCGTCTACTGCCAAAAGATACAACAGCTTTTTTATTTTCGACAAGTACTTCAGTTCGATTTGCTTGATGAGCAGGATGTCCACTTCTACCATCATGTTCATGGTCTTGAGCAGATTTTCGGAAAAGTTGCGCTTTTCGAGGAAGAAGGGGTAGAATCCATGGTGCATGTAATCCTGAAAATAGTCCAACGGATGTACTTTGGCCAGTATGCCCTTGGCTATCTGTTCGTGGTTGTTCAGGATTTCGTCCAGCGTGTAGGAGTGGAATTTCATGCCTGTCTGAAGGTTCAGGAATTCGCGGAAAGAGAAGCCACGCAGGTTGTAACTTTTTACGATGTCGCGCAGTTCGAGGTTTTCTTCTTTCAGGCGCATGACCGACGAACCAGTGAAGACAATCTTCAGGTTGGGGAAACGGTCGTAGCACATGCGCAACTCCTTACTCCAGTTAGGAAACTTGAATACCTGGTCGATCAGGAGCACTTTGCCGCCGCGGCGTTGGAATTCGTAAGCAAATTCTACGATGCCGTGGCCGGAAAAGTAGAAATTGTTCATGTTGATAAAGAGGCAGGAGCGGTCGGTCCCGAATTTTTCCTTGGCATATTGAAGCAGAAAAGTCGTTTTACCTACACCACGCGTTCCTTTAATGCCTATGAGACGGTCGTTCCAGTCAATCTCGTCCATGAGGTCGCGACGAACCGGAGCGTTTGTGTGCTCCACAAGATAGGCGTGTGTGCGGTAGAATGCTTCCATATCATTAAACTCTTATCGGCCACAAAGATATAGCTTTTTTATAGAATTGCAAAGTAGACATTGCAAAAATTGCGTAAGTTTGTACCCGAAAATGAAAAAAGTATGAAGCTGCATGTTTTTAATCCAGATACGGATTTGGCTTTGGCCTGCAATGGGAAGCATTATCTGGCACCCGAACAGGTACGTGGGATGACACGCGATCTGGCGTTGCTTCCTTTATGGTATGCGAGGGCGGGAGAAAAGGTATGGATTCCCGATGGGAAAGCAATGCTTTACGCATCGCAAATGTGCCTTTTGTTCAATCTGCAAGTAGAGGTTGTGACGGGTGCCGATGTGATGCGGATGGAAGAGGTGGAAATGTCGCCTTGGGGATGGAATCCTGCTATTCGTCATTTCTTTCTGAAAAATGGTGTTGCTGCCGGCCGTTTGCCTTCTGCTGATGAGATAGAAACCTATCGGACGTTGGCGTCCAGACAAACTTCCGCGGCTTTGTTGGGTAAGTTGCCTGCCGATGGGGCGTATTGTGGTGAGGCGGAAGTTTTCAAAACGCTGGACGCTTGTCGGACGTATGTCGAGGCGCATCAGGGTGGAGTGGTGTTCAAGGCTCCATGGTCCAGTAGCGGAAAGGGGTTGTGTTGGTGCAGAAATGGATTTTCTGCCGTGGAGGGATGGTGCGGACGTGTCTTGAAGGAACAAGGGGCATTAATAGCTTCTCCTATATATAGTAAGGTAGATGATTTTGCGATGGAGTTTGTGATTGACGCTTGTGGAAAGGTCGTTTTTGAAGGCTATTCTTTGTTCATGACTGATGGACGAGGTCGTTACTTGGGGAATCGGGTCCTTTCATCTGCCCTTTTTGAAAAATATATGTCACGCTATGTTTCTGTTGGGGTATTGGATAGTTTGTGCACACGTGTAGCTCTGCTGTTAGAGGAATATGCTGAAGCAGGCTATCGAGGCCCTCTAGGAGTAGACATGATGGTGTGTAAAGAGGGGGACGGCTTTCGTCTTCATCCGATGGTGGAAGTCAACCTGCGTATGAATATGGGGATTGTGGCACTTCGTCTGGCAGAGCGTGTACTGGCTCCTGGCTTGAGCGGTTTGTTTCATATCGAACATTACCCCGCACCTGGCGCCTTGTACGAAGCTTATGCTGAACGAATGAGGAAATCGGCTCCTGTTATAGAAGGCGGACGACTGGTACGTGGCTGCCTTCCTTTGGCACCCGTTACGTCGGAAAGCCGTTGCCTGGCACTGCTCGAGGTGGATTAATATCGACTGGCAGGAGCCGAAGGCTCACTTTCGTTGCCATATCTGTCTATGGCCGTTACGACAAAATGGCGACGCGTTGTCCAAGGCAGGATCGGAGCATAGATATATTCCGTTTCACGTATGCCTGTAGCTACGATGTTTGCAGGGTTTTGTGTGTCGACAGGCAGTTCGTCTGAGGCATATACCACATAAGCAGGTGCGTTTTGCTTGTCGTTGTCGGTTGACGCTTTCCAACGCAGGCGCGTGTATCCTTCAGAGATTTGTTCGGCTTTCAGCTCGGATGGAGCTGAAGGGGCGATGCTGTCTGCCCATGTCATAGGAGGTTGCAGGGCAGGGTAGGCGTAGAAATCGTTTTGAAGTATGTCATACAAGTTTTGGGTATTGTCTGTCACGAATTTCACCCGATAGTGCGCTTCGCCTGCCAGGTGATGGTTACGTATGAAGTTGATTTGCCGTTGTATTTCGTCTAGGCTCCAGTCGCCTTCGCTGGGGTGGAGGAAGTAGACGCCAAGGCCGGGCACTACGTGTCGGCCGTTGCTTTGCTCCTGCCAGTCGAGGGCGAACGGATAGAAAGCGTTGCCGCGGAAGTACATCATGGGGTAGATCTGATCCTGAATGCCTTCGCCCAGCCATCCTTGTACATCCTGGTAGACGACATGGAAAGCATTCCATCCTTTGGATGAGTAGCGGCTGGTATCACGATACTTTCCTACAGGGCAGGTGCTGACTTTTACCCAAGGTTTCAGTTGTTTTACACCTTTATATATATAGCGCAAAATTTCCGTGATGTTGTCCCTGCGCCATTGGTCGAGGCTACGTCCGTTGCCGTACTTCCGATAATCATAGCTGTCGGGGAAGCGGAAAGCACGTTCGGGATAGCGCAAGTAGTCGAAATGTACGCCATCCACGTCATATCTTTCCACGACTTCTTTGACCAGGCTCATCAGGTATTCTTTCGTTTTAGGATTGCCTGGGTTGAGAAAATATTCGCGTTTATAGGGTACGCAGATTTTGGGTTGTCGGCGGGTAACAGATTGTTTGCCCAGTGAGGCTACATGTTTGCGTCCTCCCAGTGGAATGGTTACCATCCAGGCATGACATTCCATGCCCCTCTTGTGGCACTCTTCTACGGCAAAAGCCAGTGGGTCGTAACCTGGGTCTTTGCCACTTTTGCCTGTCAGAATGGAATTATAGGGTTCTATGTCCGATTTGTAGAGGACATCGCCACGTGTACGTGCCTGAAACAACACGGTATTGAAGTTGGCTTCTTTCAGCTTGTCCAAGATCTCTACCAGTTCTTCCTTCTGCTTTTGTATGCTGGCTGGGGTTGTCGCTTTGGTGCGTGGCCAGTCGAGGCCATATACTGCAGTTATCCATGCTGCGCGTACTTCGTACTTGGGAGCAGGTTGTGCGGATAAACTGAACAGTATCAGGAAACTGAAAACAATCAGCAAGTATATGCGGTTTATATTTATCATGAGAAAATTGCTTATTCTTATTTTTTGTCGGCGAAATTACAAAAACTGTTGCTAAATAGTGCAAGATAAATAGAAAACGATTACTTTTGCTTCCAAAAAAATAATAAAAGAAACTACTATGATTACTTTTACAATTGCTTTGTTGGCATTGGTTGCCGGCTATTTCCTCTACGGACGCTTGGCGGAACGCATCTTCGGTCCGGACGATCGTCCAACTCCTGCGCTGACACAAGCAGACGGAGTTGATTATATACCTTTGCCAACTTGGAAAGTCTTTATGATACAGTTTCTCAACATTGCTGGCGTGGGGCCTATCTTTGGTGCTATTATGGGAGCAATGTTTGGCACAGCTTCCTATTTGTGGATTGTGCTGGGCAGTATTTTTGCAGGAGCCGTTCATGATTACCTGGCTGGTATGCTTTCGTTACGTAACGGAGGCGAAAGCTTGCCCGAACTCATTGGTCGTTATTTGGGTTTGACTACCAAGCAAGTCATGCGTGCGTTTACTGTGTTGCTGATGATGTTGGTGGGGGCTGTCTTTGTGGCTTCTCCTGCAGGACTCTTGGCTAAGTTGACACCCGAATCCCTCGATATGACTTTCTGGATTGTAGTTATATTCATTTATTATGTCCTTGCTACCATGTTGCCGGTAGATAAGATAATCGGCAAGATTTACCCTGTTTTTGCTGTGGCTCTTATTTTCATGGCAGTAGGGATTTTGGTGATGCTTTATGTACATTTTCCAGCCTTGCCTGAGGTCTGGGATGGAATGCAAAATACGCACCCCAAGGCTGCAACGACTCCAATTTTTCCGATGATGTTCATTACCATTGCCTGTGGAGCCATTTCGGGTTTCCATGCTACACAAAGTCCCTTGATGGCACGCTGTATGACGAGCGAACGTCATGGGCGCCCCATCTTCTATGGAGCTATGATCACCGAGGGTATTGTCGCTTTGGTATGGGCAACGGTTGCCACTTATTTTTTCCATGAGAATGGTATGGGTATCAGTGATGCCTCCATCGTTGTATTCGATATCAGCAAAGATTGGTTGGGCGAAATCGGTGGTGTGTTGGCTATCTTGGGTGTTGTTGCTGCTCCCATTACCAGTGGTGATACGGCTTTCCGCTCAGCTCGCCTTATTGTAGCCGATTTTCTGAAGTTAGAGCAGAAATCCATACGGAGTCGTTTGTACATATGTATTCCCATGTTCGTTGTTGCCACCGCTTTGCTGATCTATAGTTTGCGCGATGCTGATGGTTTCCAGATCATCTGGCGTTATTTCGCGTGGGCCAATCAGACCTTATCTGTCTTTACTTTGTGGGCCGTTACTGTTTGGCTGGTGCGTGAACGTGCTCGTTTTCGTTTCTGTATCACCCTGTTGCCGGCTCTGTTTATGACGGCAGTCTGTACCTCCTACATTTGTGTAGCTCCTGAAGGTTTGAATTTGGGGCTTCAGAATGCGGGACTGATTGCAACGGGAGTTGCAATTGTAGCTTTTGTATGGTTCAATATCTGGAAGACTAAATATGAAAAGCTGAGAAGGGAGGGGAGAGCATGAAAAAAATGAAGAAGTCGTCTGCCTTGAGTTTGGCATTGCTGATTTATATATCGGCAACCGCTGCCTATTTTTTGCCTCGCAATTCAGAGATTAGTGTGGCCGAAAAATATGTAACTGTGTTTGCTTCTTATGTCATTGTGCTGTTGCTATGGCTTGTGTTGCGTCATAAAGAACATAGAAAAGAAAGAAACGGATAACTTTTTCTTTTATCAGTCATCAAAAGTCTCACTTTTTTGGTTTATATTTGCATTAAAGACATTATTTAAACTAAAGTGATAGGTATATGAAAAAACTGATGTTCATTTTCAGCCTCTTGTTGGTCACAGTTGTGGCTCAGGCACAATTCGAGAAAGGAAAATGGTTTGTTAATCCGTCTGTGACAGGGCTGAATCTGTCTTATAATACCCAAACGGAAAAAGCTCATTTTGGTATTGAAGCCAATGGAGGTGCTTTCCTGGTAGACAATCTGGCTTTGTTGTTGCGTGCTGGTGCCCAATGGCAAGGTGGAGGCTCTGATGATTATATTCTGGGTGTAGGCGGACGTTACTACTTTGATGCGATAGGTGTGTTCTTGGGTGCTAATGTCAACTTGAACCATCATGTTTGGGAACATGACAAGCGTACGTTGGTAGGTTTTGGAACTGAGGCAGGTTATGCCTTTTTCCTTTCAAAGACAGTGACTATTGAACCTGCCGTTTATTGGGATATTAATAAAGACCGTTCTGAAGTAGGATTGAAAGTCGGTTTCGGATTCTATTTCTGATAAAAATATTCTGTTATGATATGAGAAGAGAGCGTTCCGCTGGAAGTGCTCTCTTTTTTTGTGGGTAATAATAATCCTAAAAAGGGGTTATCTCCTTTGATATTCCGTTTTTTATTCCGTTATTTGCTGCAGATTTCAGAAAAGGGGGTGCCTTGTGCAAACGCAATGGCTGAGATTATACCCAATGAACCTGATACGGATCATGCCGGCGGAGGGATTTTTTTGAGTGTTTATTTCTGTTTTTTCCATCAAAGCGTCTGTGTGGATGCTCCTTTTCTGTTGTTTATGATATAGTTTAATACGAAAGGAGCTTATGTTTCAAGTACAATTCATTACTCATTTTACCGATACCATTGGCTATGCCGAGTCAGCCCGCATTGCCCTTGAAGGTGGATGCCGTTGGATTCAGTTGCGTATGAAGGATGCCTCGGACGAGGAGGTAGAGACCGTGGCGCGACAAGTTCAGGCTATGTGCCATGATTTTGGAGCTTATTTTGTGCTGGACGATCGTGTAGAGCTGGTGAAGCGTCTTCATGCGGATGGTGTCCATTTAGGTAAGCTTGATATGCCCGTCGACGAGGCACGAGCCTATCTGGGACCTGAGTTTATCATTGGCGGCACAGCAAATACCTTTGATGACATACAGCGTCTTCATCGTGCAGGGGCCGACTATATCGGATGTGGCCCTTTTCGCTATACGACAACTAAGAAGAATCTGGCACCTATCCTTGGTTTGGAAGGGTATCGCAGGCTCCTGTCGCAGATGGAGGAACATGAAATCAACCTGCCCATCGTAGGTATTGGCGGTATCGGGGCAGACGATATAGCCGATCTGAAAGCTACAGGTCTGAATGGCATCGCCTTGAGCGGTAGCATCCTGCGTGCTTCAGATCCAGTGAAAGAAATGAAACGAATCATAGAATTAACCCAAAAATAACAGTATAAACTTATGGAAGACAACATTAAAATAACCTATCCCGACTCGGAGAAAGTCTATTTGAAGGGCGAAATCCATCCCGACGTGCGGGTAGCTATGCGTCGTGTTAATCTGACTCCGACTGTCACCATCGAAGACGGCCGTCGGGTGACGCGTGAGAATGCTCCCGTTTATGTCTACGATACGAGTGGTGTCTACAGCGATCCTTCTGTAGATGTGGATTTGCGTAAAGGTTTGCCGCGCCTGCGCGAAGCCTGGATACGTAGTCGTGATGTAGAAGTGCTGCCCGAAATCTCCTCGGAATATGGTCGTGAACGTCTGGCAGACAAGAGTCTTGATCATTTGCGTTTCGAACATATTTGCCTGCCCTATAGAGCGAAAAAAGGTTGTCAGGTGTCGCAGATGTACTATGCTAAGCAGGGTATCATTACCCCTGAAATGGAATATGTAGCCATCCGCGAGAATATGAACAATCGTGAATTGGGCATTGAATCATATATTACTCCCGAGTTTGTGCGCCAGGAGATTGCAGCCGGACGTGCTGTCTTGCCTGCCAATATCAACCATCCTGAGGCCGAGCCGATGATTATCGGTACACGTTTTCTGGTGAAGATCAATACCAATATTGGTAACTCTGCTACCACTTCGACCATTGAAGAAGAAGTGGAAAAGGCTATCTGGAGTTGCAAGTGGGGAGGGGACACGCTGATGGATCTTTCTACAGGAGAGAACATCCATGAAACGCGTGAATGGATTATCCGTAACTGCCCTGTCCCTGTGGGTACTGTGCCTATGTATCAGGCAATGGAGAAAGTAAAAGGTAAAGCAGAAGATCTGACGTGGGAACTTTTCCGCGATACGCTCATTGAACAGTGCGAGCAGGGCGTAGACTATTTTACCATCCATTGTGGCATCCGCCTGAAGAACATCCATTATGCCAACGAACGTCTTTGCGGCATGGTGAGTCGTGGAGGAAGTATCATTTCGCAATGGTGCAAGGTGCATCAGAAGGAAAGTTTCCTCTATGAGCACTTTGATGACATCTGCGACATCTGTGCACAGTACGACGTAGCCCTTTCGTTGGGCGATGGCCTCCGTCCGGGTGCCATCTACGATGCCAACGACCGCGCTCAGTTTGCCGAACTCGATACGATGGGCGAACTTGTGGAGCGTGCCTGGGCTAAGAATGTGCAGGCGTTTATCGAAGGTCCCGGCCACGTGCCCATGCACAAGATTCGTGAGAACATGGATCGCCAGATTGAGAAGTGTCACGAGGCGCCGTTCTATACGTTGGGTCCTATTGTTACTGACATTGCTCCTGGTTATGATCATATTACGAGCGCTATCGGAGCTGCTCAGATTGGTTGGTATGGTACGGCCATGCTTTGTTACGTTACGCCGAAAGAACACCTGGCTTTGCCGCAGAAGGAAGACGTGCGTGTAGGTGTGGTTACCTATAAGATTGCAGCCCATGCTGCCGACTTGGCCAAAGGACATCCTGGTGCCGAGGTGCGTGACAATGCGCTTAGCAAAGCCCGTTATGAGTTCCGTTGGAAAGACCAGTTCAACTTGAGCCTCGACCCTGAGCGGGCGTTGCAATATTATAAGGAGGCCAACCACCTGAATGGCAAGTATTGCACCATGTGCGGTCCTCACTTCTGTGCCATGCGTATCAGTCAGCGCCTGACCGATTGTGACTATACCGAACAGGAAACGGTGAAGGATAAGTAAACAAGATAAAATGATTATAACATTCTAATTTTAAGAACAAAATGATTGAAACAAAAGTATCACAGGGTATTATCAGTACCTATTTTGAGAAGTTGGAGAAGAACCTCGACCTCGATGTTGCTATCGTAGGCGGTGGCCCTTCGGGTATTGTGGCTGCTTACTATCTGGCCAAGGCCGGCCTGAAGGTAGCTCAGTTCGATCGCAAGCTGGCTCCCGGCGGTGGCATGTGGGGCGGTGCCATGATGTTCAACCAAATTGTCATCCAGGAAGAAGCTATGGACATCGTGCGCGAATTCGAAATCAACCATGCACCTTTTGCCGACGGACTCTATGTGATGGATTCCGTGGAGAGCACTTCTTCGTTGCTCTATCATGCCGTACATGCAGGTGCCACTATCTTCAACTGCTACTCGGTGGAAGATGTCATCTTCAAGAACAATCAGGTGAGTGGTGTAGTAGTTAACTGGACCCCTGTCCTTCGTGAAGGTTTGCATGTCGACCCGCTGAACATCCTGGCAAAGGTTGTTATCGACGGTACTGGCCACGATAGCGAAATCGCTGCTACCGTTGCCCGCAAGAACGGTATTCGTCTGGCTACAGAGACAGGCGCAGTCATCGGTGAGCGTTCGCTGGATGTTGTGTCAGGTGAGGAAGAAGTGGTGAACGGCACGAAGGAAATCTATCCCGGTCTTTACGTTTGCGGTATGGCTGCATCAGCCGTATCGGGTACTCCTCGTATGGGTCCCATCTTCGGCGGCATGTTGATGTCCGGCAAGAAGGTGGCTGATGAAATCATTGCCCGTTTGAAGAAATAACCTGTTTTTCAAGATATAGAATAAGGCACGGATGATGCGATTGGCATTATTCGTGCCTTGTTTTTTGCTTCTTGTATGAGCTGTCCATTCCAAAGGATTTGAATGTTTGCTTGATGAAAAAGATGAAGGTGTAAAGATTGGTATTGTGAGGGTGAATAGTGACTATACTTCCCATAATACATTGATTGGCGAGTTAATTATTGTAAAAGCGGAGCGGAAGGAAAAAAATTTACTACTTTTGAAAAGTAAAAGGTTTCATTGTGGATTGATAATGAATTCTGTTGTTTGAGATGGGAGGATGATTTAATTAGATAAAACTCGTCTTTATTAGAAATAAAAGAAAATCAAGGAGATGAAAAGGAAGATGCATATGATACGAATGGCTGTTTCAGGATTAGGTATCGGTTGGGATGTGAATCGTTATGTAAATTTTGCAGGACAAAATAGCAGGAAAAATAATGCTGATACAGAAGGTTCACCTATTGAATATAATAGAAGTTCAAATAATTTGGCAAAAGTTCCGGTTATTGTGTTGATGGCAATGTCACCAGCAATGATGAATGCCAAAACACCGATTACGAATTTATCAGAAATGGAAGATGCAAAAACTGAAATTATAGCACCGATTCCGATTGATTCAGAAGAACTTGATGAAATGACAACAATTGCTCCTGATTTTTCTAAGCCACACACAACTCAAGTTAAAGCTCCTTTTGGTGTTGATGAACTTATTGGACACAAGATACATCACTATGATACTTTTATGAAGGATGGTAAAAAACATTATATTGTATATAGTGGTATCAACAATGCTGATTATGTTAATAAGGTTTCAGTATTCCCGGAAGGTTTTGATAGGGTAAAAGAAAAGAAACTGCTCCCATATGTACGAGAATTAGTTTATCACGATTTAGGCAAAGGAAAAGAGTATTGTGGAATTATTGTAATAACACATCAAAGACTAAAAAACGGTAATTACAAAACAATAAAGGAAGAGGTTCGTTTACCCAATGAAGTTGCTCAAAATCTAATTGATTTCTTAGCTGATGATACGAAAATGCAAAACAATACAAGTATATCATATTCAAAAACCAAATCTCCCCAACTAAGGCCAACTGTTGAGATGTAATAATATTTTTTATTTTAATAAAGGAGATAAATATTAATGCGAATCAGGAGTTGGCGCCCTGATTTAAAAATTACAAACTTTTAAACTTAGAATCAGAAGTATCTTTCAATTCTTGATTCGCATATATTATAGTATACTCACAAGTTAGAATTTGTGAAAAGAGATAAGTGCTAGTATAGTATTTATCTCTTTTTTATGTAACCGCTATGTAACAAGTCTGCTACATTATTGCCGCTTTTCGTTCCGAAAAGTGCAACTAATCCTATTTATTCGCTTGAAAAAGTGTCATAATTTTCATTTTTTCGCTTGGAAAAATGTAAAATTGCAATGGTAAAGCGAAGAAGTCATGCTTAAAAGGAAGATAGAGTCCTATTGGATCAAGTGGAAAAAGTCTGAGGACAAGAAACCTCTTGTCATAAAAGGCATCCGTCGATGCGGAAAGACATATCATTGTCCCAAAAATCGCGAAGGAGAATGACGCCGTTTTACTCTTGTAACTTTCGTACTTGCGAAATCGGAGTGAGCAACTTTTATTCCCCTGTTAGGCAATTATTTTTTCCCAATAGGGAAAAACTTTTTTCCTAACTGGAGAAAAAAGGGTTATAGAGATGAGATTGGGGTATCATGCTTCGCTTTCACAAAACTGTTTCGTGAGAAACAGAACTTTTTACGGTGAAGTTTCATCGCAATCTGTTGGATGACAGTGACTTGTTGTGAAAGGTGTTCCCTGTCGGTGAATTCTTTGCTTTCACCGTAAATCAATGTAATAGAACGGATTAGGAGGATGTGAAAGCGTGAAGGATTTTTCTGGAAACTTAGAATAAAGAGGGGGGGGAGGGAAGTTTTTACTGGTTTGAAGTAGTAGAAGGGTATTCGCACCAAGTTCTTCTTTAGCTTCGTAAAGTCCCTCTTTAGCTTCCTAAAGTGGCACTTTACGCGGCTGAAGTTGCTGATTGTGACTTGGTGTGTATATAACAAACGGGGAAGATTGAGTCTTTTAATCTTCCCCGTTTGCGTTGAATGGTTAGAATTTATAGGTAGCACCTACAGCAAAGATGCCGTATGAATTTGGATATCCTTTGTCTTTGTCTTTGATGTTCGCACTGATTAAGCCAAATTGGGTTCCGATACCCCAACTTTCGGTCAGGAAGTAAGTGGCTCCAACGTATGTTGCCATTGCCGGTACTATTTTAGAGCCTCCAACAGAAGACCATTTGACATGATCGAGGTCGTTGTAATTGTATCGGGTGGTTATGTCTGTATATTGTGTTTCTCTATGATCGTTGACGCTTGCGCTCTGAAAACCATCTGTATTTTGATAGTTGCCGACGAGATAGGTCATGTAACCGACGCCGGTTCCGATTTTCAAATATGTGTCAAGCTGCGGTATGGGGCTGTAGTGGAAAGAGATGGTCACCAGAGCATTCACATCTTCTCTGGTAATATCGGCATCGGCTGTACCTATTCCTTCACGGGATACTTTCTTGGTTTCATTTATCCTGTCCCATTTCTTGGTGCTGAAGTTGTAGACTTTACCAAAAGTGGTGCGAGTATATTTGTAGTCATACTCTCCTATTACCTTGTTTTGATACTTTCCTCCGTAGGTGTTATTTACAGCAAATCCGAAGCCTATTGTCACTTTATCGGCAATACGCCCGATGCCCCATTCCATTCCGAAATGTTGGTCGAATGTGCCTCGTGATTTATCGGCATAAGCTACTGTACCCACTCCAATGGCTAAATCCATTTTTCTGTCGCCTTTGTCAAAGGCGTCCTGTGCGTGTACGCTGAAGGCTATCAAGCCCATTGCGCCTAAAAGTAAGAACTTCTTCATTTGTAACTAATTTATGATTAATATTAGAGAGTAATCGATTTACTTGATAAAATAAAAATGATTAACTAGGTATGAGTCTTATAATTAGCTTTCTGTATTATTGGTTTTGATATTATAACTTGATATCTATCCGAACTTGTGATTTGATTTTTTACAAAAATAGAAAATAAATGTTTACGATATTTTATTTTTATATAAATTAACGCGTGAAAATGGGATGAATGGAGATGACTATTCTATTTATAAAACAAGATGTGACTTTGTGAAAAAATCGAGCGAGCTTGTTTTTCTACTTTCTACTTTCGCTATCTTTGTTACTGTTTGATAATAGAGAAGGAAAGCAATCAATGACTGAACGTAAAATCATACATATCGATATGGATGCTTTCTATGCATCCGTGGAGCAGCGCGATCATCCTGAACTACGCGGCAAGCCCATTGTGGTGGGGCATGCCGAGGAGCGGGGTGTGGTGGCTGCTGCCAGTTATGAGGCGCGTCGCTATGGAGTACGTTCGGCCATGTCGTCGCAAAAAGCCAAACGGCTCTGTCCGTCGCTTATCTTTATTCCCGGCCGTATGGAGGTGTACAAGGAGGTGTCGCGCCAGATACATGAGATTTTCCATGAATATACGGATGTCATCG
>ULNI01020247.1_pt1 | contig 17528 bp, 10 predicted proteins | sample 1951881 | NCBI WGS metagenome assembly ULNI01 (sample SAMEA4835573, study PRJEB28245) | human gut metagenome | biome: gut microbiome; material: fecal sample | place: Denmark | collected 2008
ACTACAATATTTTAATTTATAGAACTCCTCTTAAATCACCGTTACCTACAAAGTAACAGAAAAGCCTGTTTTTTTATTGAGATTGAAAGAAATCGTGCTATAAAAATGAAAAATATGAAACGAATCTTGCTCTTATGGATGCTGTTTGTCAGCATTTCTTTGTCGGCTCAGGACTGGGCTGTCAAGACCAACCTGCTTTACGACGCGACAGCAACTATAAACTTGGGAGTAGAAAAGGGCTTGTCTTCTAAATGGACGATTGATTTGTCGGCCAATTTCAACGGCTGGACCTTTAGCGACAACAAGAAGTGGAAACACTGGTTGGTGCAGCCGGAACTACGCTATTGGCCGTGCGAACGTTTCAACGGCCATTTTGTGGGGGCGCATCTGCTCGGTGGAGTTTATAACTTGAGCAATATCGACATGGATTTCAAACTTTTCGGTACGGACTTCGGTGAACTGGACGGCAATCGTTTCGAAGGTTGGATGGTCGGAGTGGGTGTAGCTTATGGTTACCACTGGATGCTGTCGCGCCGCTGGAGTCTGGAAGGAGTCATCGGTCTGGGGTATGTCTATAGCCGTGCCGACAAATACCTCTGTCCGCGTTGCGGCGAACAGTTGGAAGACAATGAACCGCATCATTACTTGGGACCGACCAAGGCCGCTCTGAACCTGATATATGTATTTTGAAAAAACAGTATGAAATTATGAAACGGATCTTTTTGATATATAGTCTTTTGTCATTGAGTTGCCTTTTCGCTGTCGGGCCGCTGCGGGCTCAGCATATGCTTCAAAGCGGGGCAATAGTAAAAAGTATGGATATACATCGCCTGCGCGACAGCGTGGTTGTCTGCATGCAACTCGATCTTTCCGAGATGGAAGTGAAGTCCAACCGTTCTGTCGTGTTGATTCCTTCGTTGGAGGCAGACGGCAGGCAGGCGGAACTGCCTCCTGTGGAAGTGATGGGACGCCGGCGCCAGCTCTATTATGAGCGGAACGGACAACAGCGGGATGCCGTAGCTCCGTGGCTCGCCATACGTCATACCGACCGTGACGGTGTGCAGGAGGTGGACTATCGCACATCGTTGCTCTATGAAGCCTGGATGGACCGTGCCCGTCTGGCCGTGACCGAAGACCTTTGCGGCTGTGGCGAAGTGCAACCGGGCAACCAGCTGACGCTGCAGCAGGCCGACATCGCCTTTCGTCCCCGGCTGGCCTACATTGCTCCCGAAGTGGAAGTGGAGAAGCGGCGCGCACTGAGCGGCGAAGCCTATCTGGACTTCGTGGTGAACCGCACCGACATCAACCCCACCTACCGCCGCAACCCCGATGAACTGGCGCGCATACACGCCTCCATTGATACCATCCTGCACGACCGTGACTTCCGCATCACCCGCATCACGCTGTGTGGATATGCCTCGCCCGAAGGAACCTACCGCAGCAACACCCGTCTGGCCGAAGGCCGCACCGAGGCGTTGAAGGCGTACGTACAGACGCGCTACGGCTTTGTCGATACGCTGTTTGTCACCGACTTCGTGCCCGAGAACTGGGAAGGCCTGCGCCGCTACGTGGCAGGCAGCACGCTGGCCGACCGCGACGGCATTCTGACCCTGATAGACAGCGACCAGGAACCCGACGCCAAAGAGCGTGCCATCCGCAGCCGCTACCCCAAAGCCTACGCCACCCTGCTGGCCGAGTGCTATCCCGGCTTGCGCCGCACCGACTACCGCATCGACTACACCGTGCGCAGCTTCAACGTGAACGAAGCCAAAGAAGTGCTGCGCACCCGCCCGCAGAATCTCAGCCTCGACGAGATGTTTGCCGTGGCACAGACCTACGAACCGGGCAGCGACGACTTCAAGCAAGTGTTCGACGTAGCCGTACGCATGTACCCCGACAGCGAAGTGGCCAACCTCAACGCCGCCTGTGCCCTCCTGGAGCAGAGACTGACCGAGCAGGCACAGCCCTATCTGGACAAGGCGGGCAACAGTCCGCAGGCAGCCAACGCCCGCGCCGTATCGCTGTTGCTGCAAAGCCGCTACGACGAAGCCCTACCGCTGCTGGAACAGGCGCTGCAAGGAGGAGTGAAGGAGGCGGAGGAGAACAGGAAGATCGTTGGAAATGAAAAATGAAGAATGAGGAATGAAGAATTAAAAACGATATAAATGAGTCCACTTTAAAAAGTACACTTTTTGCCTTAGAGCATAACGTAGTTGTCATTCTGTCATCCTGAACGTAGTGAAGGATCTCCTTCGAAAGCTACGTGATAACAGATCCTTCACTTCGTCCAAGATGACAGAACAAAGCAGACTCAGGAATGAAGCATGAACGGTAAAGGGCTAAGGGTAAAACCAAGGTCAACAATTCACCCTAAACCCTCAACTCTCAACCCTCAACCCTAAGTCCTTAAAACAAAACAAAGTAGTTCAAAACAAATAATTATTAACTCGATAAATAAGAAAGATTATGAGAAAGATTTTTAAAAACATGGCTTGGACAATGGCCGCAACGCTGGTGATGGCGGCTTGTTCCGACTCGCTGGATGAAAGTGACAACACCGGTCAAGGACCGCTTACCGGTGAAGGGTATGTGAAGGTGGCTATTAATATGCCAAGCGTTAGTAGTACAAGAGCCGGAGATCCGACTTTCGCTGATGGAGACGCTAATGAATATGCAGTAAAAAGTGGTATTATAGCTTTCTTTGAGGGAACTGAAGAAGCTAAAGCTACTTTTGTAAAAGCATACGATTTGGGGAATTTGATTCAGAATGACATTGCTACAAATGGTCAAGTTTCAACCGTTGTTTCCCAAATTATTGAAGCTCCTTTTAAGAAGGATGCAACTAATACTATGTATGCATTAGTTATTCTCAATTCTGGCCCTACAGGCGCTAAACTGGCTACGGTCGATTCATCAACAGGCAATTTGACTTTGAAGAATGGTACGACAGATATTCAATTTACCTCAGGGGCAACAACAACTAATTTATATACGGAATGGAATTTAGATGTAGTTACAGCTAATTTTCCAACAAATGGATTCTTAATGCTGAATGCTCCATTATATAATTCAACCAAAACCCAAACCCTTGTACCTGTAACAGTTTATGCAAGCAAAGACGCTGCTGATGTAGCCACAGCTGATGAAATTTATGTAGAGCGTATTGTTGGTAAAGTAAATGTCAAGATAACCGGAGATGCAACTTCTTTAGAGGTAACAGGTGGTGCTTACGCAAATGATAAAGTCATATTCTCCGAAACTGGCAATAATAAATTAGGATGGGTACTCAATGTAACCAACAAGAATACTAAGCCGTTGAGAGATGTCTCAGAACTTTCTACATGGATTGGTTATACACAACATCAGGGCAATTTTATAGGTACGTCTAACGTAACAGGTAATTGGGTTCAGATTTATTGGGCAAAGGACAATAACTACGCTGAAACTTCCACTACTATTGATACTGATGACTTTACAGCCTTTGATTCTAATGGTACTATGCCTCAAACTTGGGGAGGTTATACTACTGCGGCTGCAACCAATGCACAGTACTGTTTAGAGAATACAGAAACATCAGCCAATTATAGGAAAAATAATACTACTTCTGTAGTGATAAAGGCTAAATATGATATTAATGGTGACGGCGCATCAAGCGATGCATCATTTTTTATTATGGACAAAATTGCGAATACAATGGATGAAAACGCATTCTTGAGTGCAATTAAAGCCAATGTTACTAATGGTAATAGTTTAACTCTTAGTATTGTTGCCGATGCTAAAGCTGGTTACTATGAAGGTACAGAACTTAGGACTCTAATAAGCGGGCTTAATGATGTTTCAGAGACAGATCTTAACGCTTTAGGTGAAGTGCGCTATTACAAAGATGGAGAATGTTATTATAGCATAGTTCCTATCAAACATTTTAATGAGATAACTTATACTCCAGGTGAAACACCTGTTGATGAAAAGCATTTGGGTCGCTATGGTGTGGTGCGTAATAACTGGTATGAGTTAACTATTAATAGTGTCAGTGGGCCAGGTGAACCCACATTAGAACCGGGTGGCAATGATCCTGTAGATGAAGATGAAGGTTACATCAAGTGTACCATCAACGTCCTCTCCTGGGCAAAACGTTCACAGGGCGTAGATCTGTAACATAGTGTGTGAGGCTGTGCCTCGTATTCACCACAGATTACCCGGATTGTCACGGACGGAATCGGACAATCCGAAATTCAAGAAAAAATCTGTGTCAATCCGGGAAATCTGTGGTGGATAAACACACCTCGCCATGTACCCAAACGAAACGATAAAAGATAACCTGACAAGTATTTAGTTCTTTAGTTTTCTGAGTCCGTAAGTCATTGCCTTATTACCACTTAAAAACTCAAAAACTAACAAACTCAAAAACTAACAAACTTACTTATGAACCATTGTGCCAAACATATACTGAAGGCAGGCTGGCTGGCAGGCTTACTGCTGAGCTTGACCGTTACGTCGTGCACCGACCTGATCTTCGACAATCGTGACGGGTGCGAACGGGGCGTGTATGTCAACTTCGTCTATGACTACAACCTGCATCGTTCCGACCTCTTCGCCGACCATGTGGGCGAACTCACCCTCTACATCTTCGACGAACAGGGCAACTACATCGACAGCCTTACCGAAGCCAACGACGACGAATTCCAACCCCTACGGGAGTATGGCTATAACATGTATCTGGACCTGCCCGACGGAAAATACCGCTTCGTAGCACTGGCACATCAGCGTAAAAGCGACGACCAACTGCGGGGCAGCTTCCAACGTACGGAAATGAACGAGAGCAGCCGCATGGAAGACCTGCAGATAACCCTCGACCATACCCGTCTGTACGACGGCGTCGGAGTGGTCAACCACCAGGGCGAACCGCTGGACACGCTTTGGCATTCGATCTCCGACCAGTCCGTGGAAGTGCGACAAGGGCAGTATGCCTATCACACCCTGTCGCTGGTCAGAAACACCAAATACATCAGTGTTGTCCTGCGCGACATTGACGAACCCGCCGCAATGGACATCGACGACTACAACCTTTACATCACCGGCGGTAACATCCGGCTGAACCATGACAACTCCGAAGACCCCAGCATCAAGGCCCTGTGTACACCTTTTGTCACGTGGAATACCCAAGACCCTGATGTCAGCAGCCGCACGACGGCCATAGGAAACATGGGACATGCCGACTTCATGACCTCGCGCATCTTTGCCCACGACGACCTGGCCGACGACGAAGTGCTGGTCGTGGAACACAAGGAGACCGGCAAACGGGTTATCGAAGTCAACCTGCCCGACCTGCTCAGCCGCCTGTGCAACTACGACGAGCTGCACCGCTATTCCCGTCAGGAGTTTCTGGACCGCGGCTACGACTACGACCTCTCCTTCTTCCTCTCCGGTGGCAGTTGGGCCTATGCCAACGTATCGATCGGTGTGCTGGGATGGAGCAAACGGGTGCAGAATGTAGATTTGTAAAATTTGAGTTTTGAGTTATTGACTGAAAAACAGACAAACTTAAAAACTAATGAACTTAACAACTAACGAATTAATAAACTTAAAATACATGATGAAAGTAATATCCATAACAACGTGGTTCATGCTGCTCATCCTGACAGGATGCAGCGATGCGTCTCCCTATGCGGAAGAACCTTCTGCACAGGAACGGACCATCACGCTGAATCTGGATATTACGACGAGAGCGGAAGCAGGTGAAGAAGAAAGCCCCGATAACTTCCACCTTTGGATTTTCAATGGCGACAAATTATTAACATATATAAATAGCAACCCTTCCTGGGAAGAAGTCAATAATGGCAAAGTCGACCTGAAAGCAACCGTAGAAGCTGAAATTGATGCTACGGAAGTAAACGCCATTCAATTCTATTTATTGTTGAACACCAATGTGACAGGTCCGTGGGGAATGACTCCCGCTAATCTGAAAGATCTTACTTTTACTCTCCCAGACCAACCTTACAGCCACGACAACAAAGTGCCGATGAGCGGAGAAGCAACATTGGATATTTTTCCCAGCCAAATACATTATGATGTGAGGATTGACGCAGTCAGGAGTGTAGCAAAGTTAGGGATTTATTGCACCAAGGGAAATACTTCTCCTTTCAGCACTTTGACAATCAATCAGGTTACTTTAAGTAAAGTGCCGGATAAAGGGTATTTGTTTAAACCTGATGATTATTCGTTGATAAGTTATTCTGAGAGCGGAAAGAATTTGCTTTCTGAGTCGAAACAGATAAGCTCTTATTATACGGAAGATATGCCTCCTTATTATAATAATTCGTGGGACGAAGAGGCCGAAGGAAGTTTTGAAGAAATATCCTCTCCCTATCTCCTTGAAAACCCGAATGGGGAAGTGACTGATGATGGATTCCTTCAAGTAGATGGAACCGTTTCAGATAATAGATATTGCATTACATTAGATTATACTCTGAACGGAGAAAGCGATACAAAAAAAATTTATGTATCGCAGATTGAGCGAAACCAATACAGCAAAATCTATATACGCATCAATGATGCAACTACTATTAATACATGTTGCCAAATTAACTCATGGACTGAACATGAGATGGAAGTTCCCGCTTTTGAATAAAACTATAACGAATATGAAGAAAATATTACATACGATATATACTTGTCTGTTGTGGATGGGCTTTGTCGGCTTTGCCTTGTCCGGATGTAAAGACGATGAACTGGTGAAGAACAACGGTGAAGTGGTGGAAGGGCTGCCGGTCACTGTAACCCTAACTTTGTCGGGAACGCCGGCTGCGGATGTGACGATAGACACAAGGGCTGATAATTCTTTGTCTGATATAACCAATTTGGCAATCTTTGTTTTCCATGAGGACGGAACGTATGAACACTACGTTTCTTCACGTGCAACGGATGAAAGTTATAAAGTTACTTTTGTAAAAGATAAAACTGTTGATGGCGGGGTTTTATACAATGTTAGTTTTAAAACCACGACTGGTAAAAAGAAACTGATAGCTGTTGCCAATACCAGTGCAGCGGCCGGGGATGGCGGCTTTTGGGAACTGACAGCTAAACAGGAAGATGTAGTAGGAGGTAGTTTATCGTTTGAAGAGATCAAAGATCAAATCATTAATCTGCGGAGTGCTCTTTATGAAAATAGCGATATGCAGCCCATTCAGATTGTTTCGTCTTCATTAATGTTAATGTCAGGGTATAATGAGAATATAGAATTTAGAGCTGATGGTTCTGTAACTTCTAATGGCACTGAGAATAATGTGATTGTTAAGATGGATCGTGCTATGGCAAAGATTAGGTTTAAAATAGTTGAAAAACCTAAGGATGAGTATGGTAATGATATTGATGCTACTTTTATACCGTCTTCCTATCGTGTATATAACATTCCAATAAAAAGTTATCTGACAAATAAGGAGAAACAACTTACTGAAAATATTTTTTCTGAAGATGAATCAGGTATTAAGTATATTCATTATGCTTCATCCAATGTACCGTCTGTGAGTGAAGGTTTTTATTCATTTTCGTTTTATATGCCGGAAAACATTCAGGAAACGAAAGTTTTGAATACCGATAAGAGTAATATGAAATATGCTGATCGTGATAAATGGACGGGTTCTCCAGGTTCTACAGCAGAGGAAAAAACTTGGATTAATGCACCGCAGAACAGTACTTTTGTAGTGATTAGTGGAACATACAGCGGTATCGGTACTGATGGAAAAGATTATACAGGAAATGTCAGTTATACCATTCATTTAGGGGATTTCAGCTCAACCGGTTCTATGGGAAACTTTTCCATAGAACGGAATAGCAGCTATACTTATACAATTACAGTGAAGGGAGTCGATAAAATTATAGCAGAAGCAAAAAAAGAAACAGACGAAGAATATCAACAAGGTGCAGAAGGTCAGATTTTTACTTACGACGCATCGACTTATTCGTACGAATTGGATGCCCATTACGAACAAGTATATTTGGAATATAATCTTTCACTAATCGCAAAAGCTATAGAATCTTATCAGATTAATGGGACTAATCTTGGTGCATATAATGGGACTCAATCAGAGAATGCTATCAATGAAGCTATTGCAAATAATTTGATTCTGGTAATTCAATCCGAGGCGATGGATTATACTGAAACTTCAGATGATTATACAGTACAAAATAAACGTGGAACACTGAAACCTTATCAGATTTATGCAGATGCGGGTATAAGTGTAAAGGATGCAAAGAAAAAAGTTTTGGATGGGCCAGGTAATACTAGTGATCCATTAAAGGGCTTTGATTACAAGTGGATTGAATTTTGGCCTCAATCAGGAACCGACATTGCAAAATATCCAGGAGTTCCTGAATGGAGTCGAGAATCTTTAGATGATCTGTCAAATAAGGAGTTTTACGGAACTAATGATGAGACCGAGATAAAAGAAGCTGCCTATCTTATGGATGTGTATGATGTAATTGTGGCTATGGGAAATGTGGTGAAGAAGATTTATATGGGGGAAAGTGGACAAATATCGACTTCTGACAGAGCTGAAGGTATTCCAGATGGAGTGAAGGCTGATGATATATTCACTTCCGGTCAAGGTATAACTGTCACTACAAACACTGAAAATGAATATGTAGCACGTTTTACTGCATTTGTAAATGAGTATTATTATTTACGTCATCCACTGACAGGGGAACGTGTTACTACTTGGTCTGTATTTACCAATAAAATGAATCGTGAAATGCTGATTGCAATGAGTTCAAATGTTTCAGAAGATGGGAATAGCTCTTTTAGTACTGTTTATTCATACATCTCACAATTATCTATGCAGACATTTTATAATTCAAGAACATTGCAAATGAATGGTTTTGGTATAGAAACGTATAATGAAACACCTCATATTCGTTTTGGCGGCTCAGTAACGACAGGACTAAGTGACACAAATGGTCGAAGTAATCAAATACTATTACTAGGTGATGATGATGATACACCACACAAATGGGAAACATTTATTGATCCAGTTTATAATGGATGGCTTAGATCAATAGGTTCTGATCGCATAAATCATAAACTTCCGGTTAGTGTTTATGAAGGTACTCGTGAGGAATCAGATGGAGATAATGGTGAAGGTGGTGCTTACTTTGCCTGTTTATCACGTAACAGAGATTTAAATGGTGATGGAGTTATTGACGAAAACGAAGTTCGTTGGTATCTGCCATCAATAAATGAGTATATTCGTATTGGCATTGGCTCTAATGCCCTTTCTAATGCTGCTCAATTATATATGGGCGATAAATATACAATGGAACATAAAGGATATGCAACAAGTTATATTTGGGATGGTTCACTCTATTTCACAAGTAGTAATCAAGCTGGCAAGCGGGTATATTGGGCTGTAGAAAGAGGTTCATATGGTGATGATGGAGCTAATTATACTGGAAATTGGGCTGCCAAACCCATACGATGTATCCGTTCTCTTCCTTCTACAAGTAATGATTACGATATCAGTACTCCATTCGTAGAGTCGGATCCATCATTTATTTATCATAAAAATACCAATCCACAATCTATTGAATTTAAGGATCGCTTAGTAGCTAATCTATATCGTCAACGTGTAGATGGATCTTTAGGCGTACATAATGAAGATAATCCTGCAAATTCATTTTCTCAAGGTATTTTTGTTGCAGATAAATATTTAGAAGGAACTTATCGATTAGGTGATATAATAGGTTATGAGGGTACAGTTACAGTAGATGAAAATGGACAACAAAAAGTATATACTTTTGATGGAACAATGCTAAATCCATGTAAGGATGAGAAGTATTCGGAGGATGGATATAGCGATTGGCGTGTTCCTAACCTGGTGGAACTTTCTGCAATGAACGCAGCCGGATTATTGGATACATGTTACTCTGATAAAAGTGGATCTTTTATTGCGGCATGTTGTACGCAATTCAGTAATTTGAATGTGCGATTTGGTTTTGCCCGTTCTTCATTGATTTATTGTCCTGGGGGTGGCGCATATGGTTCTGAAAATCCTAATTATAGTGATTTGACATCAAAAACCTTCCGTATTCGTTGTGTTCGTGACGTACCCGACGGATATGCATTCCCGAAAAATTAGTTTTTACGATTATGATTAGATATTATATATATATTGGACTCATATTACTCCTTACTTCTTGTCATACCAAGCCGGATACGGCAGAAGCAAAAGAACGTACCCATACGGACTCTACCGTCGTACAGCAACAGGCACAGTTCCCCTTCCCCACCATCCCCACTGCCCTGACGGAACCCGAAGCCCGCAAGTCCTACCTCCTCACCCACTATTGGGAGCGTTTCGACTTTGCCGACACCACTTTGGTGGACAACCGCGACGTAACGGAGCAGGGTTTTGTGAACTTCATCGCCCTGCTGCAGGACGGAACGACTTCGGAGGAACTGGCACGCGAGAGTCTGAAAAACTGGTGCGCGGGCTTCATCGGGAAAGACCATGCCCGCAAGGTGCTGACAAAGACGGCGGACGACTACCTCTTCAACCCCAACTCGCCTTTCTATAACGAGGGGCTCTACGGGTTGTACTTGGAGACCATGCTCGGCGTGCTACCACAGACGGACGCAATGCGCTCTACCTATCGCTTCAAGCTGGAGCTGGTAAGGCGCAATAACGTAGGGGATAAGGCTACGGACTTTACCTATTACCAGCCCGACGGTACACGCCGCACACTGGCCACCACACCGGTGAAGAACGATCGTCTGCTGCTGATGTTCTACGACCCCGAGTGCGAGTCGTGTCACGAGGTACTGCTACAAATGGCGGCCGACACGGCACTGGCTGAAGCCGTACGGACCGGCAAGTTGAGTGTCCTGGCCGTCTATACCGAAGGCAATGACGAGGCGTGGCGAAAAGCCCTGCCTGACATGCCCGAAGGCTGGACGGTGGGTACCGACTGCGAGGCGGTGAAGACCGGGGCACTGTACGACCTGAAGGCAATGCCGTCGCTCTACCTGCTGGACGGAAAGAAAACGGTGCTGCTGAAAGACGCGGCCTACGAAAAAATACGTGCAGGAACGCTGAAGCCATCGCAAAAAGAAATCGTCGTGAGGCGAGCCTGCCTGTCCGGGCTTGGAGAAGCGGGACGGGAATAGCTTATTAATCGTAATAAGCAATTGTTTGTTTTGTTTGTCAAGCCATATCGTCAAAAGCGGTATGGCTTGTTTTTTCCAGTCAGACAATCTTTTTTCTCCAGTTAAGGAAATCTTTTTTTCCAGTCAGGGAAAAATATCTGTGATTTAAGGAGAGGAACTTCCCTTCAAATTCTTTACTTTTGTAGCCGAACATTTCAAGAAATATGCCATGCAACTACCCGCTCCTTTTGTAGACTATGCCCGTGCCCTGCTGGGCGAAGCAGAATACAATCGCTTTTCCGCCGCCCTGCTGGAGGACGAACAACCCGTCAGCATCCGCCTGAACCCTCAGAAGTGGGATAATTCTTCATTCTTCATTCTTCATTCTTCATTAAAAGAGGTCCCCTGGGCTACCGGTGCCTGCTACCTGGACCAGCGTCTGACGTTTACATTCGACCCCCTGTTCCATGCCGGAGGCTACTACGTGCAGGAGGCGTCGTCCATGTTTGTGGAGCAGGCGGTGAGGCGGTATCTGCCGGAGCGGGCAGTGGCGGTGCTCGATCTCTGTGCGGCTCCGGGCGGCAAGTCGACCCACCTGCGCAGCCTGTTGCCTGCGGACAGCCTGCTGGTGGCCAACGAGGTGATGCGCAACCGGGTGCAGGTGCTGGCGGAAAACCTGACGAAGTGGGGACATCCCGATGTCGTAGTGACAAACAGCGATCCGGCGGAGTTTACCCCGCTGGAACATCTGTTCGACTGCATCCTGACCGATGTGCCTTGCTCGGGCGAAGGCATGTTCCGCAAGGACGAGACAGCCATCGAGGAATGGAGTCCGGAGAATGTGGAAATCTGCTGGCAACGCCAGCGGCGCATCCTGACGGACATCTGGCCTTGCCTGAAGCCGGGCGGACTGTTGGTATACAGCACGTGTACCTATAACACGAAGGAGAACGAGGAGAATGTACGCTGGATTCGCGACGAGCTGGGAGCGGAGGTGTTGCCGCTCGATGTGCCTGCCGGATGGGGAATCACCGGCAACCTGCTGGCGGGGGAAGATTTTCCCGTGTATCGTTTCCTGCCACACAAGACGCAGGGTGAAGGATTCTTCCTGGCCGTGCTGCGCAAGGCGGGCGATGAAGAAGAGGCGGATGGCATGCGAATGGCGCAGATGGGGCGGCCGAATGCGGATAAGCTAATCTCGGGTAAACAGAAAGGAAAGAAGGGGAACGGCGGTAAAGCTGCCTCTTCGTCGGCTTTCGGCAAGGAGCAGCTGGCGACGGTACAAGGCTGGCTGCGCGGGGCGGAAGGATACAGCCTGATGCCCGAGGGACAGGCGCTGACTGCTTTCGCAACGTCGTGGCTTCCTGTGTTGTCGGCCTTGAAGCAGCATGTCCGTGTGTTGCAGGCCGGCGTGACGCTGGCCGAGGCGAAAGGGAAGGATTGCGTTCCTGCCCATGCACTGGCCATGAGCAGCCTGCTTCGCCGTGAAGCTTTCGCCTGCGAAGAGGTGGACTATCCGACGGCCATAGCTTATCTACGTAAAGAGGCCGTCACCCTTTCGGGCACGGCCCCTCGCGGTTTTGTATTGCTTACTTATCGGGATTTTCCTCTTGGCTTTGTAAAGAATGTCGGCAACCGTGCCAACAACCTCTATCCGCAGGAGTGGCGCATTCGTAGCGGCTACCTGCCGGAAGAAATAAGAATCTTATAGCCGGCTCTTATAGATTCTAGCCATCACTTTCTGATACTGGTTCTCCAGCTGTAACAGATTGGCCTGGCTCTGGTAGATGACGGAGACTTCGACGAAGTACTCGATCATGCTGATCTGCCCGCCGTCCAGTGCCTGACGCAACAGCTTCAGATCCTGCTGGCGGCCGAAGGTTTCGGCATACTCCTGCATGGAGGCATGGAGGTTGCAGGCCTCGTCGTAGAGCTGCCACAGGGCGGTGCTGGCGCTGAGGCGGGCGTTCTCTTCGCGGAAGTCGGCACTGAGGGCCTGCGAACGGGCGGCCTTCACCTTGCCGTGGTTCTGGAAGATGGGGAACGAGAAGCCCACTACCAGTCCGTTCAGCGGATGGCGGCTCTCGGTGTTGCGGCGGTAGCCCAGCTCCAGGCCGGGCAGCCAGCCCTGACGGCTGACGGACAGCTGCTTTTGTGCCGCCTGGCTCTCTTGCTGGAGCGAGAGCAGGGCTGGGTCGGAGGCCAGCAGCTCTTCGCACAGCGGGCCGAAGTCGGCAGGCAGGGGGACCGACGGATAGTCCGTCAAGCCCAGGTTCTGCGCCGTGGCGGCGGCAGGGCCGTCGGGCATGGGGCGGCCGGGGACGAGCGACAGGTTGCCGTTCAGGGCCGTCAGCTCCTTCAGCTTGCTGTCCAGTGCCGTACGGTTCATACGGGCCTCGGTGCGCACGTTCAGCAGTTCGAGGTTGATTTTATTGGTTTCCAGCGTGCTGGCGTCGCCCGTCTCCAGACGGCGGCGGTAGTAGGCGGCCAGGTCCTCGGCATTCTTCAGCCGCTCGTCCAGCAGCTGCTGCTGGCGGCTGAGGTGGATGATGTCGAGGCAGGCTTCCTGTGCCTGGAGCAGGATGGCTTGCCGCTGGGCGTTGGCCTGCGCGTCCAGTGAGTTGGCCTTGAGGCGGTTCAGGCGGGCACGGCTGACATAGAGCGAAGGGAAGTCGAAGCTCTGGGCAATGACCAGCTCGCCCACGGTGATGTTCTTGTCCTGCGAGTCCCACAGGTGGGCATACGACAGGGTGGGGTCGGCCAGGTTGTTCGAGGCGCGGTTCTCCAGCTTCTGTGCCTCCGTGGTGCGGGCGTTGGCCTGCAATTCCTTGTTGTTGGCCTCCACCTGCTGGAGGATGGCTTCGATGCCGCTTTGGGCGTGCACCCCTGCCGCCAGGGCAAGGCATGCACAGATGATTATTGTCTTCTTCATTTCTTTTGGGTGTGTATGAGCAGATAAACGATGGGGATGATGAACCCGTTGAGGAAGGTCGACGTCAGCAGACCGCCGAGGATGACCTTCGCCATGGGGCTCTGTATCTCGTTGCCGGGCAGGTCGCCGCCCAGGGCCAGCGGGATGAGGGCCAGCGCACTGCTGAGGGCCGTCATCAGGATGGGGTTCAGTCGGTCGAGCGAGCCGCGGATGATGCTGTCGTGCAGCGAGTAGCCTTCCACGCGCTGCAGGTGGTTGTAGTGGCTGATGAGCAGCATACCGTTGCGCGTGGCGATGCCGAACAGCGAGATGAAGCCGATGATGGCCGGAATGCTCACCTCGCCGGTGGTCAGCAGCAGGGCGAAGACGCCTCCGATGAGGGCCAGCGGCAGGTTGATGAGGATGACGGCGCTCTCCCTGACGCTGCGGAACTCGTGGTAGAGCAGCAGGAAGATGACGACGATGGACATCAGCGACGTCAGCAGCAGCGTGCGGCTGGCCGCCTGCTCGCTCTCAAACTGGCCGCCGTATTCCACGTGGTAGCCTTCGGGCAGCTTGATGTCGGCGTCGATGCGGGCCTGGATGTCGGTCACCACGGAGCGCAGGTCGCGGTCGGCCACGTTGGCCGAGATGACAATCTTGCGCTTCACGTTCTCGCGGCTGATGCTGTTGGGGCCCATGGACGAGCGGATGTCGGCCACATAGTTGAGCGGCACCTGACGGCCGTCGCCCGTATCAATCATCAGGTCGCCTATCTTCGAGGCCTGATCGCGCAGGTCGTCGCGCAGGCGGACGGTGAGGTTGAACGACTTGCCCTGCTCGTAGACCTGCGACACGGCCTCGCCCGCCAGGCAGGCGTTGACGTACTCGGCAAACTGGGGCAGGGTGATGCCGTAGCGGGCCAGCATCTCGCGGCGGGGCGTCAGCGTCAGCTGCGGACGCTCGATCTGCTGCTCGACGGTGAGGTCGGCCACGCCCTCGACGTCCTGTATCTTGTCCCTTATCTGGCTGGCGAGGCTGAACATGCGGTTCAGGTCGTCGCCGAAGAGCTTGATGGCGATGTTGGCCTTCGTGCCGCTGAGCATGGCGTCGATGCGGTGGCTGATGGGCTGGCCTATCTCGACGTTGACGCCGGACAGGGTGGCGAGCTTCTCGCGCACCTCGGCCACCACCTCGCTGCGCGAACGGTCTGTCAGCTCGAAGGGGGCCTCGATTTCCGACCCGTTCACGCCGCGCGAATGTTCGTCCAGCTCGGCGCGGCCGGTCTTGCGGGCCACAGTCTGGATTTCGGGCACGGTGAGCAGCAGCTCCTCGGCGCGTCGGCCGATGGCGTCGCTCTCTTCGAGCGAGATGCCCGGCAGCGAGGAGAGGTTGATGGTGAACGACCCTTCGTTGAAGGGCGGCAGGAACGAGCGGCCCAGGGTGAAGAACAGGCCCAGGGCGACGGCGAAGAGGGCGACGGTGCAGCCCAGCACGGCACGCTTGTGTTGTAAAGCTTTTTCGAGTACGATCCCGTAGACCTTCTTCAGCGTGCGGGCCACGGCGGAGTCGCCCGAATCGGCCCCACAGGTACTTCTGGAGGGGGGTGCCGGAGACTCTAAGGAGTCGTCGCCCGAAACTCTAAGGAGTCTTGCTTCATGACTCCCTAGAGTCTCAGCCCGTAACTCTAGGGAGTCTTCGGGGCTGACTTCGGGGTGTATCTGAATGTCTTCAGAATGTTTATCTTCTTTACTGCGCAGCAGGTACGAGCAGAGCACGGGCGTCAGCGTCAGCGCCACTACCGTCGAGGCGGCCAGGGCGGTGATGAAGGCGATGCCCAGCGGGACGAGCATGCGCCCCTCCATGCCGCTCAGGAAGAACAGGGGCACGAAGCTGACGACGATGATGAGCGTGGAGTTGAGAATGGGCATGCGCACCTCGCGCGAGGCGTTGAACACTACCTGCAGCACGGGCAGACGGCGCTCGGGCGGCAAGAGGCGGTTTTCGTGCAGGCGGCGCCAGACGTTCTCCACATCGACGATGGCGTCATCGACCAGCGAACCGATGGCGATGGCCATACCGCCCAGACTCATGGTGTTGATGGTCAGGCCCATGTAGTGGAGCACCAGCACGGACACGACGAGCGACAGGGGCAGGGTAACGAGCGAGATGAGGGTCGTCCGCACGTTGGCCAGGAAGAGGAACAGCACGATGACCACGAAGATGCCGCCTTCGACGAGCGACTTGCGCACGTTGCCGATGGAGCTTTCGATGAAGCGGCTCTGGCGGAAGATGTCGGTCGATACCTTCACGTCGGGGGGCAGGTTCTTCTGCAGGTCCTGGAGGGCGGCTTCCAGCTTACCGGTCAGTTCCAGCGTGCTGGTAGCGGGCTGCTTCGTCACGGTGAGCAGCACGGCGGGTTTGCCCCGTTCCGAGGCCAGTCCCAGCTTGGGCGTCTGCGCGCCGATGCGCACGTCGGCCACGTCTTCCAATAGAATTGGAAGTGACGGGCTGCTACCACTTGTAGCCTGTAGCTCGTCACTCGTAGCTGACTTCACCACGGTCTTGCCCAACAGTTCGGTGTTGGTCGTAGCCGTCAGTCCGCGCACGATGTACTCGTTGCCGTATTCGTAGATGACGCCTCCGTTGGCGTTGAGGTTCATGCCGCGGGTGGCACCGAGCACCTGACCCAGCGTGACGCCGTAGTGGCGCATCCGCTCGGGGTCGAGCTGTATCTGGTATTCCTTGATGTCGCCTCCCAGCACGGCCACCTGCGCCACGCCTCCGGTGGAGAGCAGGCGCGGACGGATGGTCCAGTCGGCCAGCGTGCGCAGGTCGAGCATGGAGGTGGAGTCGGCCGTGAGGCCTACAATCATCATCTCGCCCAGGATGGACGATTGCGGGCCCAGCGTCGGCTTGCCCACGCTTTCAGGCAGTTCTTCGGCCACGAGCGAGAGCTTTTCGCTGACAATCTGTCGGGCCAGGTAGATGTCCGTGTCCCAGTCGAATTCCACCCAGACCACGGAGAAGCTGTGGGTGGACGAAGAGCGTACGCGGCGCACGTGTGTGGCGCCGTTGACGGCGGTTTCGATGGGGAAGGTGACGAGCTGTTCCACCTCCTCGGCTGCCATGCCGTTGGCTTCGGTCATGACGACGACGGTCGGCGCGGTGAGGTCGGGGAACACGTCCACTTCCGTGTGCATGGCGGTGTAGGTACCGCCCACGAGCAACAGCACCGAGGCGACGAGCACCAGGATGCGGTTCTGTAGGGAGAAGTGTATGATTTTGTTGAGCATAACTTGTTAAATGAAGAATTAAGAATGAAGAACGAAGAATTCCTGTGTATGGAAATTCTTCATTAGGAAGCGCAGCTTCCATTCTTCATTTTTCGTTTAATTAGTGTTCATGACTATGCGCCGGAAGTGCGTTCGCCGCTCCGGCCAGTTTCACCTGATAGGCACCGCGGGTCACGAGGCGGTC
>ULNI01007769.1_pt1 | contig 16430 bp, 12 predicted proteins | sample 1951881 | NCBI WGS metagenome assembly ULNI01 (sample SAMEA4835573, study PRJEB28245) | human gut metagenome | biome: gut microbiome; material: fecal sample | place: Denmark | collected 2008
CCCTGCTTCTCTATATGTTTTCTCGTTTTTCAAAAAAGGGGTGTTGTGTGCCTTGACGACGTGCTTGCTGACCCTCTGACGCCGTGCTTCGTCAGCCCCTCAGGAAGCACTGCATGACACCCTCACGCAGCACTTCGTCAGGACCTCATGCAGCACTTCGTCAGACGGAGTGGGGGAATCGGGTGGGAATTTCAGTGTTTTTATTATTTTTGCCGGAAAATAAAAATGTTTGTCTTATGCTTGCCTTCATATCCTGTGCCAAGACCATGGCTGCCCGCTGCACCCTGCGCGTGCCGCAGCTGACCACACCCTGCTTTGAAGCCGAGGCGTTGCAGAACGCCCTCAGCCTGTCGCAATACTCCGCTGGCGAGCTGGAGACCCTGCTGCGGGTCAACGCGAAGATAGCCGCCGAAAACCGCCTGCGCTACCACGACTTCTGCTCGGAAGAGAACCGCCCGATGCCCGCCATCGGAGCCTATACGGGGGCGGTGTTCAAGCGCATCGCGCCGCGTGACTTCACGGCCGACGACTTCGCCTTCGCGCAGGACCACCTGCTCATCACCTCCTTCCTCTACGGCCTGCTGCGCCCGCTGGACGGCATCCGGCCCTACCGGCTGGAGGGCGACGTCTGCCTGCCCGAACGGGGCGGGCTGTCGATGTTCGACTACTGGAAACCGCTACTGACGGACGTGTTCATTGAAGCCGTCAGGCAGCAGGGTGGCGTGTTGCTCAACTTGGCCAGCGGCGAGATGAAGAATCTCTTCGACTGGCGGCGCGTGGAGCGCGAGGTGCAGGTCGTGACGCCCGAGTTCCAGGTGTGGAAGGGCGACCGGCTGACGACGGTGGTCATCTATGCCAAAATGTGTCGAGGCGAGCTGACGCGTTTCTTCCTGAAGAACCGCCTCACCCGCCCCGAAGAGTTGCGTGGTTTCGAATGGGAGGGCTTCGCGCTCGACGAAAGCCGGAGCACGGACACCCACCTGCTGTTTACTGCCTGATGGTGACCATTGTGGCGCCGAACCCGTATTCCTGGAAGGAGGCATCCTGCGCCTTGCAGGCCGGGTACTTGCGCTTCAGTTCGTCCAGCAGCGCGCGGCGCAGCACACCGTCGCCCTTGCCGTGGATGAAGACGATGCGCTGCTCGCGCTTGTTCTTGTATTGCTCCATCACCTCGCGGAACTTGTCCAGCTGGTAGTTCAGCATTTCGCCGTTGCTCATGCCGCGGGTGTCGTCCAGCAGTTCGCCGATGTGCAGGTCCACCTCGATGATACCGTTCTTGCCGCCGCGCTTGGCGATGGTCTGCGGCTTGCGGGGCGCGTCGTCGGTCTTGCGCTTCTGCATCAGGGCTTCCTGGAGCTCTTCGGCCGACACATATACCTGCTTGGCGGGCTGGTCGTCCTTGACCACGTCGTAGAGCAGGGCCGGTGTCTCGAAGAAGTCGGTCTGTTGGAAGGTATGCAGCTTGTAGAATTTCACCACATCGATGCGCAGCTCCACGCTGACGGCTGGCTTCAGCTGGAAGGAACGGTGGTCCTTGAAGGCCACCAGCTGCACGGCCACGCGCTCCAGGTCGTTGAGCGAAGCCTTCTCGAACTCTTCGAGCAGCAGCTTCGTGTTGGGCTCTATCAGTCCGTGCGAACGTACGGTCCATGCCTTGCCCTCGGCGCCCAGGTAGGTGTAGTAGAGGTAATAGTTGCTGTCGTTCACCAGATAGCTCTCGAACGGCGTGGTGCTGACGGCCTTGATATCCTCCGGCACAAAGGCCAGGTGGACGTTCAGTACATCGCCACCCTTCATCTCCGGCTGGCGGTAGACTGATATTTCGGGCTTTTCTACGCGGTGCAGCGGCTGTTCGGCCGGTTGTGATGCGGTTGGGCGGGCCGGTTGTTCTTCTGCTTTTTTCTTTTGGGCTTTGGCGGCTTTCGAAGCGGGAGTCGGTACGTTGTAGTCGTCCGTCTCTATAACGACCACTTCGCTGATATGCATCGGGATGTCGAACCCGTCGGCGTCTTCCACCAGTACGATGTCTTTGCCTTGAAATCCGGTGACCTTTCCGCCACCCACTTCGCTCAGAAAGCGAACTTTGTCTCCTATTTTTATCATAACTTTCTCTGTTTTGTCATTCGGTTTTTCCGAAGGGCAAAGATACGCAAATGTCCCTGAAAACGCACGTCTGTGCGCAAGAAAAAAGCCCTTTGTCCTTCCGCCCGCGGCAGAGGATGGTTTTTACTAAAATAATCCGTACCTTTGTGCCCGAAATAACCCTGTGATTATGAAACAAGACCCCAGACATATCCGCATCAGCGAATTCAACTATCCGCTGCCCGACGAACGCATCGCCAAGTTCCCACTGCCCGTACGCGACCAGTCCAAACTGTTGGTTTACCGCCACGGCCAGGTGACCGAAGACCGCTTCACTTCTCTACCCGACTATCTGCCAGCTGGCAGCCTGATGGTGTTCAATAATACCAAGGTGATTCAGGCACGTTTGCATTTTCGTAAGGAGACGGGGGCCTTGATTGAGGTGTTCTGCCTGGAACCCATCGAGCCGAACGACTATGCGCTGAATTTCCAGCAGACGGAGCATGCCGCCTGGCTCTGCATGATAGGTAACCTGAAGAAATGGAAAGAAGGCCCCCTGCGCCGCGCGATGACAGTGAAGGGGCGTCCGTTGACACTGACTGCCGAGCGGGGCGAGTGCCGCGGCACCAGTCACTGGGTGGATTTCCGCTGGGATAACCCCGAGGTGACCTTTGCCGATATTCTCGAGGTGTTCGGCGAACTGCCTATCCCGCCCTACCTGAACCGCGAGACGCAGGAGAGCGACAAGACGACCTATCAGACGGTCTATTCCAAGATAAAGGGCTCCGTGGCCGCACCCACTGCCGGACTGCACTTTACACCCCGCGTGCTCGATGCCCTGCGCACGAAAGGAGTCGATTTGGAGGAACTGACGCTGCACGTGGGAGCCGGTACTTTCAAGCCCGTGAAGAGCGAGGAAATCGAGGGGCACGAGATGCATACGGAATACATTTCCGTGTCGCGCGGCACGATCGACAAGCTGATAGCCCACGGCGGGCAGGCTGTGGCTGTAGGCACCACGTCGGTGCGCACGCTCGAGAGTCTCTACCACATTGGTGTCACCCTCCTGAAGAACCCCGATGCGACGGAGAACGAACTGCACGTCCGCCAGTGGCAGCCCTACGACATGGAGGGCGAGGCCCCGACATCGGTTGCTGCTTTGACCGCAGTTCGCAACTATCTGGATCGCCACGGCATGGAGGCGTTGCACACCAGTACGCAAATCATCATTGCTCCGGGTTACGACTACCGCATTGTCAGGGCGATGGTAACTAATTTCCACCAGCCGCAAAGTACGCTGCTGCTGCTCGTATCGGCCTTTGTACACGGCGACTGGCACACCATTTATGACTACGCTTTGGCTCATGACTTCCGCTTCCTGAGCTATGGCGACTCGTCACTGCTGATGCCGTAATATTCATCACGGAGGACACGGAGTATAAAAAATATAAGTTATGAATCAAGACAATAACCAAGAAATGTTTCCCCTCGTCGATGAAGAGGGTAATATCACCGGTGCCGCCACACGTGGCGAGTGCCATAACGGCAGCAAGCTGCTGCATCCCGTCGTCCACCTGCACGTGTTCAACTCGCGTGGTGAACTCTATCTGCAAAAGCGTCCCGAATGGAAAGACATACAGCCCGGCAAGTGGGATACGGCCGTAGGCGGCCATGTCGATTTGGGCGAGAGTGTAGAACAGGCCCTGCGCCGCGAAGTGCGCGAGGAGCTGGGCATTACCGACTTTACGCCCCAACAGGTGACACATTACGTCTTCGAGTCGGCCCGCGAGCGTGAACTGGTCTTCACCTACAAGACGGTGTACGACGGCCCTGTCACTCCCAGTGACGAACTGGACGGCGGCCGCTTCTGGCCCGTAGAGGAAATTCGTGCCAATCTGGGCAAGGGCGTCTTTACACCCAACTTCGAGGGAGAAGTGGAGAAAGTGATTTAAATGAAGAATGAAGAATGAAGAATAAGGCATAAAAAAGAATGAAGAATCACCCGAAAGGTAATTCTTCATTCTTCATTATCAGTTCTTCATTTATTTCGCCAGTTCGGCAATTACTTTCATAATCTGCTGGCCGATTTCTTCGGCTTCTTCTTGCGTATGGGCTTCGCTATATACACGGATAATCGGTTCCGTGTTGCTCTTGCGCAGGTGTACCCACTTTTCGGGGAAGTCAATCTTCACACCGTCGATGTCGTTGATTTCCTCGTTCTTGTAGATTTCCTTCACCTTGGCCAGAATGGCATCTACGTCAGTATCGGGCGTCAGGTCCACACGGTTTTTGGCCATGAAGTAGGCTGGATAAGTGGCACGCAGTTCGCTCACCTTCTTGCCTTCGTGTGCCAGGTGGCTCAGGAAGAGGGCGATACCTACCAATGCATCGCGTCCGTAGTGGCTGGCGGGATAGATGACGCCGCCGTTGCCTTCGCCACCGATAACGGCACCCACTTCCTTCATCTTTGTGGTGACGTTCACTTCGCCTACAGCCGATGCAAAGTATTCCTGTCCGTACTTACGGGTTACGTCGCGCAGGGCGCGGGTAGAGCTCAGGTTAGACACGGTGCTACCCGGGGTATGCTTCAGAATATAATCTGCTACACTGACCAGTGTATATTCTTCGCCGTACATGCGTCCGTCTTCGCAGATAATGGCCAGACGGTCAACGTCGGGGTCAACTACAAAAGCTACATCGTTCTTGCCGGCCTTCATCAGGTTCATGATGTCGCCCAGGTTCTTTTCCAGCGGTTCGGGGTTGTGCTGGAAGTTGCCGGTCGGTTCACAGTAGAGCTTCTCTACATGCTTTACGCCTAGTGCTTCGAACAGCTGGGGCAGGATGATGCCGCCCACGGAGTTCACGCAGTCGATGGCTACGTGGAAGTCGGCCTTGCGGATGGCCTCTACGTCAACGAGGTCGAGTGCCAATACGCTGTCAATATGCTTTTGATTGTAGGTCAAGTCCTTGCGGTAAGTGCCCAGTTTATCTACTTCGGCGTATTCGAAGGCTTCGGCTTCGGCAATGCGGAGCACTTCGTTGCCTTCTTCCTTGTTCAGGAACTCGCCTTTTTCGTTCAGCAGCTTCAGGGCGTTCCACTGTTTGGGGTTGTGCGAAGCGGTGAGGATGATACCACCACTGGCACCTTCCATCGTAACGGCCAGTTCAGTGGTCGGTGTGGAAGCCAGGTCGATGTCGACAACGTCCCATCCCATACCCATCAGGGTACCTACCACTACGTTCTTTACCATTTCGCCGGAGAGACGGGCGTCACGGCCTACTAAGATCTTGTTGCTTTTTACGGTACACGTTTTGCGAATCAGGGTTGCATACGCGGAAGTGAACTTCACGATGTCGAGCGGATTGAGTCCCTCGCCTGCGTGGCCGCCGATTGTTCCGCGAATTCCAGAGATTGATTTGATTAGAGTCATAGAGTTACTTTTATTGGATTAGTTCTATCGGTAAAATTGATATTTTACGATGTCATAATAAAAGGGATAGACATTCTGCATGGCCGCATAATGCCCCATTTTCGAGGGGATAATCAGACGCACATGCGCATTGTTACGGATGTAAGGCATCGGAACTAGCCATCCTGCAGGTACGGCTGTAGAGTTATACCATGAATACATAAGACTGCTTTTTTCGTTAAAGATTCCTGCAATGGACGATGAAGTTGCCGCATACCGGAACTCTTCTACTAAGTATGAATAAGATAAGTTGCTCAAAGTCGTGTCCTTGTCCAACAGACTGTATTCCATGAAACGTACCAATATGACTTCGTTGTTTTTGACGGTATCTGCCGGGTTATCCGAACCTTTATCAACAATTTGCATGTATACGCCACTTGCCAGTTGGACATATTCATTTTGTTCTATATTAGTAGTCGAATCCTTTGCATAAAAATCGTTTTGACTAATTACAGTAATATTCTCTTTGTTTATAAAATCTGCAATAGCTCTATTTTCTTCTTCAAGCATTTCTGCATAAGTTTTAGTATTGTCGCATGCTTGAAAGCATATACTCAGAATTATTATAGATACAAAAATACTATGTGAATATTTCAATTTCATTATTTTGTTATTTGTAATTTAGCCATGCAAAAATAATAAGTTCGTTTGAAGTAAATACTTATATGCTTAATGTTTTAATTCTGTTTAACGTCTAATTTTGCAATATGAAAAGTGCAATAAATCAATTCGCTGTTAAAATAATCGATTTATTGCACTCACAAATGTTGCTATAAATTAATTCAATTTAATTCCATCCTGGAGGCGTCGTCGGATCTTCAACGAAATTTAGTTTGCATGAACGGGCCGCATCATTCCAAGTCGCTCCGTATACTCCTCTTGGCAATGACCTCAAATCTGGATATAACCATTGCGTTTGGTTTGTTATGCGTAGTCCCATTGACATACCAGTATAATTAGGATTTTCCCATAAGCGGAATAATACTCCATATTCTGTACTTTGTGGGTTGCTTACTGTCATTCGTGTGGATGAGATGTTTTGAGAAAAACCTATAGATGCTAAATCTGAAATATGTACCCACCTTGTGCCAGATGATGAAATTTGAAACGATTTGCTATCTCCTCTATAATTAGGGTCTTTATAAATGGATGCTACAGCAGATGTCTCACCAGAAGCTCGTGTTTGGGGTGTGTTTTCGTTTAGCAATTTGATGTTGCATTTGTTTAAATGTTTTATGAAATCCTCATGCGTTTCGAAATATTCTTTATCCCCATTTTCGTCAATATATAATGTGAGTTCTGGATATTTGGCTAGGTGGTTTTGCATGCTATCAGATAAGCTGGAATAGAATTTGCCATTATAGGTAAAAGATGTAATAATTGGGACATCGTTGTTTTTTAAGTTTAATTCTTGATTAGGAAAATTTTGTTCGCAAGAGAAAATGAGTAGCATCCCTAAAAAGGATAAGGTGTAGTAAAATAATGTTTTCATGGCAAAAAGTTTTAATGGTTTATAATTACGCCACTAATATAGTGGCAAAAAAAGATAAATCATAGAGAATGGGGATTTTTAACATATCGCATAGGTTTCAATTTATCCTTTGGCGTTGAGCAGGGGCTTGTATTTCTCCAAGGCTTGTTCGAATACTTTTTGAGCTTCTTCCATTGTGCCGTAGAATTCGCCGCCCGATGCATTCAGGTGTCCGCCTCCGCCAAAGAACTCAGCAGCCAGTTGGTTACAAGGGAATTTCCCTACCGATCGGAGGGAAATTTTGATCATAGGCTTTTCGGTATCTTCGCGCAGGAAGCATGAAAAGATAACGTTTTTAATGCTGAGCGGAATGTTGACGAATCCTTCGCTGTCACCTCGGATATAGTTGAATTGCTTCTGCTCTTTTTCGGTGAGCGATATCATGGCGGCATGGTATTCGGGATATACTTTCATTTGTGTCAGTACATGTCCCATGAGGCGCAGGCGACTTTCAGAATAGGTGTTGAACACCTTGCGGTAAATGGCGTCCTTGTCTATCCCCTTAGAAAGCAGTTCGCTGATAATGAAGTAGATTTCACGATTGTTGGAATTGTAGGTAAATCCACCCGTATCGGTCATCATTCCTGTATAAATACACTCTGCTCCCTGTTTGGTAATGTCGCTGAAATATCCCATGCGACAGATCAGACGAAAAACAAGTTCGGATGTAGAGGATATTTCCGGATGAGAAATGACGATTTTACAGAAGTCCTCGGGATGCAGGTGATGGTCTATCAGAATTTTGCGTGCAGGGGAATTCTTGACAGCTTCGGCCATCGCATCGATACGGCTCAAGGCGTTGAAGTCTAGACAGCAGATGACGTCTGCTTCTGCAATTAGCTTGTCGGCAAATTCTTTATAACGGTCGTATTGCAGAATATCTTTACTGCCAGGCATCCATCGCAGAAAATCGGGGAAAGCGTTCGGTACAATCACATTCGCAGTTTTATCCTGCGAGTTCAGGAAGTGCCACAATCCCAGCGAAGAGCCGATGGCATCGCCGTCGGGACCCACGTGCGACACAATCACCATCTTGTCCGCACGGTCCAGCCATTTGGCAAAATGATCGATATTCGCTTGTTCAATAACTTTCGTCAACATGTTCTTTCCGTTTTACTTCGAAGTGGCAAAAGTACAAATAAAGTTTGGAAGGACAGGCACGCCGAACGAAATATTTCCCAACTCGCCTGCGAACAACACTTGCACGGTTCAATGGCCCCGGCAGAAAGGCCTGAACCCAAGAGAAGCGAAAGTGAAGGATTTGTGTATAAAAGTTAAATGCTATAGTTCCCCAAAACATTTTTCTTCCATTTCCGTTTAATGACAGTGAAAACCCGCCGGAAAGCTTCGGTCAGACACATAGAAAACGTCGAAGTCGCAAATGTACAATGAACAATTCGACTCAAACGACGTTATAGCATACAAAAGCGCAATATGCCTTCACCCCAACCGGCGAGACACATCGCGCTTTTTTCATGGTTGAAGCTGAAAAAGAACAACAGGTAATAGAGATTAAGGATAACAAACGTATAACAGGTATTAGAGAGAACTACAACTTACAGAGACAGGATGAAAAAGATTGTTTGGATAACATTTTTATGCAGTCTGGCCTTTATCTCCTGCCAACAGGATGAATGGGCGGACTCCTTACAGATGGAGGCGGGTACACCTACCGTCCGACTGCGGAGCGACTGCTACGAGAACGACGGTGCCCACACTCGCCAAACTACCGAAACCGATGTTCCTTACGACCGGGTAGAATTCTACGTAGTCGGTGAAGACGGCGCTATAGCCAGCGGCCTGAAGGGCATCTACAACCGCCAAAACCAGGAAATCAAAATCGAAGGCCTGAAGGAAGGCGAATACGAACTGCTGATTCTTGCCATCAAAGGCAATCTGCTCGACGACGGGGCCACCATTCACCCCTTGAAGCAGAAAACCGACCAATGGATCAGCTTCCCGTCCGACCTGCAGAAACCTCTCGAAGCCGAATATTTCTATTCGAAGACCCCTTTCAGCGTCAGCCGCGAGGCCGTTGCCGGAGGTCACGAATACATCGTGCATCTGCCCGCCGAAATCGTGCAGAAGCGCATCATGGGGCGTCTCGACCTCGACCTGCTCTACAACAACGACGATGTGCGTACTGCCGCAACGCAGAAGACACTGTCGTTTCACACCGGTACCTTCTATACAGCCTTCACCGGCGACGGAGGATATGCCGGACAAAGCAACGGGCAGATCGATCCCATCGAGCTGAACGACCAGAATACCTACTGTTTTATGCCTACCACTGCAGATGCGCAGATCAATGCCGAAATCAGCCTCACTACCACCCACTATCGGGGCGGTGAGCGCCAATGCAGCTACCTGTTCGGTGTAGATGCCATAAGCCCTAACCGCATCGAACAGGTACACGCACGGATGGAGCATCCCGACGACTATCAGGGCACCATGTACATCACCCGACAGGCTTACAACGAAGGCAATCATGCTAAGATACTGCAAGACGGAGAGTCCAAAACCATCTATGCCGACCCGGCACAACGGAGATTCAACACGGCACACCCGCTGCAAATCAAGGTGAACGATGCCGGCCAGCTTCATGCTCGCTTCTATTCGCCTCGCGACCTGAAACGGGTGCTCATCAAGGCACAAGTTCCGTCCGTCAGCAACGAGTATTTCGATTTGGCCTACTTCGACTCCATACCGGCTTTTGCCGACTTCTTTCACGAAGTCGCCATCAGCAGCCGTAACGGTATGTACCGCACCGAGTCGGGCAAACTGATCGAAATCGGCAATCTGACACCTGCACAGCTCGCTGAAGCCCAATACAAGATAGAGTCCGACGACCCATATTGGGCCAAGATAAAATCCATCGTACACGGTTGGGACATCTACTTCAGCCTTTACGGAGGCGACCCCGACCTGCCAAACGGAGGCCCGGTAGGTAACTGGATGGGTATACGTCCCGTACATTGCCGTGAGGTAGTGGCCATGTTTATCAACTTCACTTACATGATCGACATGGACGAACACGAAGAAATCCTCAGAGCCAACGAAGACATTCTATATGGCAACGGTGGTGTAGACGACAAGGTGACAGCTGATCAAGTACTCTCTCAGATGCGTAGAGAACGCACCCTGCAAGTAGGATTGGTATACTCGGGCAACGGTGTTATCGGGCTAGGTGGAGGTATTATATTCGGAGCCTATCAAAACGCTTGGCTTACACACTACAATAACACCTACGCCTGCGAAATTATGTTCCACGAGTTGGGACACGTGATGGGATACAACCACAGCAGTGCGTTCACCTACGGTCCTTGGGCACAGCAGCTGATGAACAACTTCTACGTCAACAATCTGCACAAGTTCCCTATCGACTCACCGTCGTACCTCAACAGCCGGAACAACCCGACCTTGTATCCCTGATGGCAAAGGTCTACACTGCACCATAGCCGTGTACACGTTAGCTTTATCCAAAATGTTCTATTACATCTTCCAGCGTCTACACTGCACCATAGCCGTGTACACGTACTTATTAAAACTTAAAACAACGAACAATGAAATACAATTTTATTGCTTGCTGCCTCTTTGTGTCCCTACTGGGAGCCGGATGCACTGCCGAAACCGAATTTTCCGATACACCCGCCGCAGGACAGTTATCTGTGATTCTGCAACCTGCCGGACTGCAAGGTACTGTCGCTACCACCGACGACAAACGGATGAACGACGTAAAAGCTTTCCGTTTCGATGGTGGACAGTTGCAGGAAACTTACGGTCCGCTGGTGCCCGGCGATGACGGCCGCTGCTATCTGAATCTGGCCGACAATCGCGGAACCCTCTACTTCCTGGCCAATGCCTCGCAAGTAACAGTCTTGGAAGCACTGGTGCCCGGCGCTACTACCCTCGACGACTTTCTAGCCTTATCAGCTTCGACCAGTGACATGACGGAACACGGACTGTTGATGAGCGGTCGGGAGGAACTGGGCAGTCAGTCAGTGTCGGAACTGACCGTTGCCATGACACGCAGTGTTGCCCGCATCGACCTCGAATCGACCGACCAAGGTGTAGAAGTGCTGCAAGTCTGTATCGACGGTCTGGTCGACGAAGGCTACCTCAACCCGCAGGCAACCGCCACACCTCCTCAGAATGCCGTGATCACCCGTTTCGACAAGCAGTATAGTACTCCCCTGTCCAATGCGCGCGAAACTGTCTTTTACCTCTGCGAGCAGCAGGGCACTGACATACAGGTCGAAGTATTGGTGCGTTTCCGAAATGCGTTGCACAAGATGAAGGCTTCCCTACCCACCACCATCCGACGCAACACGGTCTACACCATCCATGTGTACGGACGCGGAGGTGACGTAACGATGAACATCAGCAACGGCGACTGGGAACAAGGTGATACCTCCGGTTCTGAAATCCAAATCAAAGCAAGGGTTAACGTCGAAGACTCTGCCTTGCCGGCCAACGTTAAAGTAAACAGTACCTGCGACAGTGTCTTCATTCCCTATACCGAGAACAATTTCAACCTTGTTCTCGATGCCGAACCGGGAGCAACAGTCACAGTTGACGGACGCATCACCGGAGTCAGTGTACAGGCTACAGCCAGCCGTAACCTTGAACCGATAGCTCGCCTTGCAGTAAGCAATGTTCACCGTTTGCCCGGTACCATACGCGAGTACATCTATGCCGATGTATACAAAGAGCAGATCCATAAAGGGCGCATCGTGCTTGTTTTCTTACCTAGTCCTATCCAGCTCGAAGGCAGCATTATTTTCGATGAAGACGGTATATGTAACTTTGACCGATACGTAGACGGAGAACTGGGACGTCTCACTCTGCCCGATGGTAAAATAGCTACAGTAGAAACGGACAACGGACAGACACCGTGGATAAAACTGGCCGAGAATGCCGGCAGTTATCGCATACTGGGCGGATGGAAACCCAATGATCCCGAAGCCGACGGACGCATGCAGGAAGCTCGCCTGGTCATTACCGACAGCGACGGAAGTAACCGCGAGGTTTATCCCATACGGCGCAGAAACTGGGGACTCCCCGTTGTCAACATCGGCGGAACCTGGTGGTGTAAATACAATTTGCGGGGCAACGTCAAGAGTTTCGACGATCAGATCAGCATAGCCGACGACCAGGCAGCAGGAACCGGCGTATTGGACCGCTTGACCACCTGCAGTGATGACGAACTGCTATCCCTAATGGGTGGACAATATCAGGGAGGCAATCCTGATGAACTGTCACTGAGCCACAACGGAACAGCATTCTATCATGAAGGGATGAAAGGCTCCGCACAAAATTGGGGGCAAATACCTGCCATGCAAATGGCCCCCGACGGCTATCAGTTGCCGACATATGACGATTATGCTTTCTTTGTGTGGGGCACCAACTGCAATATCGGAGGTGTAGGTACACGAACCCACCAGAACAGTCAGGGACAAACCATTACCGTGAACATTGTAGAACGTGAGGCCCGATTCTTGGAAGTGTCTTATGGCACCATAGCTTTTTACGACTTCGAGTACGAAGGTAATCACTGGACATTGTACGGACTTGGACATCAATGGAATACCACTGACGGAAACATCGCACAGATGTCCATCATTATGGCCATTACCGGAAACACGTCGAACAGTTGGTATATGGAAGGCTATGCCCAAGCCAGCCGTCCGGGACAGAACTGGTTCAAATTTACAGCACAAAACTCTATCAAAACCCGTACAGTACGCTGTATTAAGAGTCCGGTAGAATACATATACAACTAATATAATGATAGGTTCAGCTTACAACTGACATCATGTAGTTTATACTTTTATATTAACTTAAACTAAACAGACGATTATGGATTTGAAGTTTATGAAGGCTATGACCTTTGCAGTATGCACCACATTTGTGATGACGTCTTGTACGAACGATGCAGAAGAGAATCTGCCGTCCGGCAACTCGGGTACTACAATCATCAATGCCCGACTGGCCGCCTACGAAAGCCTGATTCAGGCTGCTGATGGCGAAAATGACATAACCGATGTAAAAGCTTTCCTGTTCAGAGACGGAAAAATGGCAAAAATCTACGAACTGGGAGCTCCTGAATCTGAAAGTTACAACCTGCAGATAGACAGCCGTTCGGGCAACCTTTACCTGCTGGCCTACACGGGCGGAACCATCCCCACCGAAGGTCTGGAAGAAACTGAACTGGATGAAACTAACTGGAAGCAAAGCATCATCAACATGCCTGCCCAAACAGAACACTTCTTCACCGGAATGCTGGCTTTGGAAAGTACCGAAAACCAGACAAATACAGCTTTGGTATCGCTGAAGCGCGGAATGGCACGTTTCGACCTGGCTGTAGAATCGATCGAGGAAGTATCGGTAAAGAATGTCACTGTACGCAATCTGGCCAATTCGGCTTACCTGTTCCCGCAAGAAAGCATCCAGTCGCCGTCCAACGCCAATCGCAAGGATACAACCGTGGTATTTCAGCAACCCACTACTGACGGCAAATTAGGAATGCTCTATGTATACGAGCAGGAGAACCAAAGTATAGAAATCAGTGCGACAGTCGTTATCGGCGGTAAAGAGGAAATACTTACTAAAGCCGTCGATGGGCCGCTGAAGAGAAATACCGTCTACACTATTACCGTACGTCAGGATCGCCTCGACATCAAGCTGAACGTATCGTACGACGAATGGGAAGAAGGTACGAACACCGACTTGACGCCTTACAGACGGTGATGCTAAATGCCAGTTGTAAGTTTTTGAGTTTAAACGCAAAACTAAAGAAACCAGAGACTTAGAGACTTAAAAACTCGGGAACGTAAAAGCTTAAAATTTATGAACATCCAAAGATATATTGCACGGACAACTGTCCTGCTGGCAACCCTGCTGATGCTGAATGCCTGTTCGGACGAACATACCAACGAATACTTTGCCGACAACAGCCATACCTTGCTTCGGGTTAGTCTCAGCCATTTCAGCGCCGAAGGACAGGCACAGCCCGTATCAGGTGAAACCCGCATCGAACGTATGGATGCCTACCTCTTCGAAGATGGTATACTAACCGAATATCATCCCCAACTGATAGCCGAAAGCGAGAACAGTTACAAACTTGATCTGCAACGTCGGGCTGGTGCGTTGTACGTGCTGGCCAATGCAGAAACCGGTCTGGTGCCCGAAATAGGTTTGTTAACCGAAGTGGACTTCTGTCAACAAACCCTTACGGTCGCGGACGGACATGTACAACCATTTCTGACCGGACAGATCAAGCTGACCGGACAGGCTGTCAGTTCCATTCCCCTGACACTGAAGCACGGAACGGCCCGACTCGACTTCCGCATTCGCGTAGCAGGCAGTTTCAGCGTACACCAGTTTGGGGTAAGAAGTGCGGCGAAACAGACGTTTGTCCTTCCGCAAACCGACATACAGACACCGCCGGGGGCCGAAAAAGAAGACATCCTGCTAACTTTTGACCAAGGACTGAAACAGGACTCGGCAGCCATCATGTATCTGTACGAGCAGTTCAATCCCGACCTTAAAGTCTACGTTAAAGCCGAGATGGACGGAACTACCTACGAAATGGAGCAGTCCTTACCCGAAGTACTGAAACGCAACACAATCTACACTATAACCCTACGCAAGGACCTGAGTGGGGCACACCTCGTGGTTGAGGAATGGGCCAAGGGCGAAGATACCGAGCTCATCCCCAGTCTGGACAGCCGGCTCACCGTGGACCGGTCTGCCTCACAATTGCCCGACGACGTACAGGTGGCCGACGGAGGAAGTACACTCATTTTCCCGCACAACGCCACCGAAGTACTGCTGGCCGTAGACTGTGATGACGAACTGGAGATGCTTCCCCTCGAAGGTTATCCGCTGACCGTAGAACCCGTGACACAGACACGAGGAATCGCAGGTAAGAACCTGTTTCGGATACGCAAATTGCTCTATCCGCCGGGCCATGCCAGCGATGAAGCCTGCCTGCAGTTCCACCGCAAAGGACTGGACAACTCCTATCCCGAAGACCACATTCGCTTGGTGTTGCAAGCCAATCCGACGCAAATGGAAGGATTGCTGGATTTTGATTTGCAAAATTATGCCCACCGTTTCGACCATTACATCGATAACGAACTGGCAACAATCACCCTGCCCGAAGGAAAAGAAATCTTTGCCGAGTTCAACGAAGGTGAAGACCCGTGGATGAAAATCGCTCCACAAGAGGAAGGTAGTAACGTCTATCGTGTACTGGCCGGCTGGAAGCCAAACGATCCTACTGCCAACGGACGGGTGCAGGAAGCACGAATCGTCATCCGCAACAAAGCCGACGGCTCGGCACGCGAGGCATATACCGTGTCGCGCCGCAATTACGGACTGCCTGTCACCTGGCTGCACGGTGTATGGTGGTGTAAGTACAATGCTCGTGGTAACTCAAAATCGTTCGACGATCAGATCCTTTCGTCCGACGACCCTGCTGTCAAAGCCGGAACCACGGTATTCAACTACCTGCGCGACTGTACCATCGACGAGTTCTACGACCTTTGGGGCTGGGCTTATCAGGGAGGACGCACACAGGGCATGCAAGTAGTAGTGCAAGACAGCGTCGCTGTACTTGACGGATTCACCACATCGGGCAATACACACATGAACAAGCTGGAGCCCACCACCCTTGCCCCCAACGGCTACGAGGTGCCCAGCATGGAAGAGTTCAACCGTATGTTCGATGCCACCGACTATGTATGGGTTATGTGGAACGGAATCCATACCCTGAAGAATCCCTGGGAAGGGCACAGCAAGATACAGCGCGAACAGCGCCGGCGGAACGATCTCGTAATCGACAAACTGGCTCTGAGCGACCTCATCTACATAGCCATGAAGAGTCCCGACTTCACGCAATACGAGCCTGTTGTGTGGTATGGACCATCTGCCCAATGGAATACATCGGGCATCTATCACGGCCACTACAACAACATACTGTTTACCGTATATTCGCCCACAGGCAGCGGTTGGTATTTCAACGGTAGCATGGCCGGCCTGTATCTGACGCAAAACGGCGCCGGAGTGCACGATACCCGCATTCTGCGCTTCAAAAAGTCGCCCGTGGAGTACATCTACGGTGAATAGTAAGGAGTTATCCTGATTCCCTTCATTTTTTCCCAGTTAGGAAAAAATAATTTTCTAACTGGAGACTAATTTTTTTCTAACTGGGAAAAACGGCTGTTCTGCAAGTATCGCACTCGGCCTCTTTCAACGCTTCTTCATCACGCTGTTCACCACACGGACGGTAGAGACAAGCTTGTTGGTTGAAGTAAAGACATCCACGTTCCAGACGTGCGAAG
>ULNI01012505.1_pt1 | contig 16297 bp, 10 predicted proteins | sample 1951881 | NCBI WGS metagenome assembly ULNI01 (sample SAMEA4835573, study PRJEB28245) | human gut metagenome | biome: gut microbiome; material: fecal sample | place: Denmark | collected 2008
TCACCTGCAAGGAACAATGTGCAATGTCCCTGTACCAGTACGAATACCTCATCCGTATACAAATGCTTCTGCATTGTCTTTACATTCTCGATCAGCAGGTCGTCACAGAACTTTAAGACTGCGACTCTCCAGCTTTCGTAATCCACAAGTGGTTTGTAGCCTTCCGGCTGAAAATCTATAATTTCAATTCCTTCCATAATTGGTTCCTCCTTAAGCAAGTGTTACTTCGATTGTGTGCTGTGCATCCTTGGAAAGTGCCTCGATATTTGCACGCTTGATCACTGGTGTTCCGGCAAAGTCGTAAGCTGCGCCATCGATTGTGATTGCGCTCACCTTGTAATCAGCCGGCGCCTTCTTCTCTGCATTCTTCATAACGATCTTGACATTTCTGTCTGCAAAGATCATAGAAAGTCCTGCTTCCCCATTTGCATCAAACTGCTCCGGCAGAAGCTGTGGCACAAACGCCAGGTCTCCCATCTGTCCACGCACACCAAACATCTGTGTGATCACCGTTACAAGCAGCCAGCTTGCAGCACCGGTCAGATAGTGGTACACGCCACGTCCCTTGGCATCCACATACTCCGGCACACCCGGATAGATGCGGCTCTTCTCGACATCGTTGCAGTGCTCAAATAATGTATTAAATACTTTATACGCTTCCTTCGCGAAGCCTCTTTGATAAAGTGCATTTCCAAACATCGTTGCCATGTGACAGAACACGGCACCATTTTCCTTGTGGCCATACGCGAATCCAAACATACGTCCAAGATCCATCTTCACCTCATGGAAATCGGTGTTCAAACGGTAACCGCCAACAGAAGCATCGTACAGATACTTATCTGCGGATTTCACGATCTGGGCCACCTGTTCGTTGGTTGCTGTCTTCGACATGATCGTAAATACCTGTGAGGTAAGCATCATACGGACACCGCCATTGATATCGCCCTCAACCGCCTTGCCGGAGTTATCATAATAACCGTTGAAGAAGCCATCGCCCTCTGCAGTCTGTACCCACTCGGTCTTGCGGATGTGCTCACGCATCCAGTCTGCCTTCCCCTTGAGGTTTGCAGCAAGCTCTGCTACAGAGATCTCTACCTTCTCACCGGATAATGTATGTCTGCAGGTATCGCAGTAGTTCATCAGAACTTCACGCTTCTTCGCCACATCCTCATACAGATCTGCACCGGATACGAGAAGCTGCTGCATCTCCTTTGCGATCTTCACGGTCTTTTTGCCGGATGCCTCGAATGCTGCAAGCAGTCCTGCGATGTGATCCATATTGTCTGCGTACATCGTTGTAAATGCCACGCTCTCACCACGCTGTGCTGCCATATCGAGTGCATCGTTCCAGTCTGCACCACGCAGGCGGATCTCATTGTGATCTCCGACATCGTAGAAGGAAGACAGATTCTGAATCAGCAGATGCTCTAACAATGTTCCGGAGTATACATTTCCTGCTGCATCCTTCTGCTTTTCACCCTGTGAGATATCCCAGTCTGTATCGCGGTCCTCGCCACGACAGATCAGAAGATCCTTGAAATATGTATTTTCTTCTAACAGGATATCCAAATCTCCTGTCTGATTGATATAAAGCTCGGTTGTCAGATATGGCCATACGCCGTGATCCATCCATACACGCGCGATACCATTACGGTCAGCGATAAATTCGCCCTGCTTGCTTCCAATGATTGTTGCATTTGTACCATCGAGACGCACACCACCGAAGTTGTCGATCAGCATCTGACGCACGCCATCCGGATTCATGATAAGAAGTGCCAGACAATCCTGCCACAGGTCACGCCATCCACGGCCGCCCTTACCATAATCATGATGTGGAAGGAACGAACATCCATAGATCCGACGCAGCATTGGCTGGAAGCTTACCCACTTCATCCACTGGTCGAAATCCTTGTTGCCTGTGTGGTAAGAGACATTGACCTTCTCCTGCCAGTATGCGATTGTCTCATCCCATGCCTTGTCAAACGCCTTGACACTCAGGAACTTATTTGCAGCTGCTGTAAGCTCTTCTGCGCTGTCGCCATAACCCATTGCGATCACATAGGAGATTGTCTCACCGGCAGCCACCTTCTTCTCTGCAAATACAACACCGCCCAATGCTTCATAGCCGTCGATGCCTTCGCCCTTTGCATATGGCGCAAGTGGATTCTTGTAAAGTGCACGTGGGTTCTCCAGATTACCGCCTTCGCCGATGAAATCCTCTACGATTGGATAATAGCCGATCGGTGTCTCGTTCTCATTTCCGCCGAACACACCATAGTTGATCTCGTTGCGCTTATGTCCACGCTCGTCAAATGTCATCGTCGGTTTTACAAGAATGCCTGTCTCATTGGTTGTGATACGATGAAGCAGCGCCGTTACGTGACGGTGGTCACGGATGTTGTCTGCGGATCTTGCGTAAAGCGGAATTGCTGTTACGACCTGCATTGTCATTTCCTTGTCTGAAATATTTGTAAGCTCTACCTTCAGGAGTTCGAGCTTCTCACCGCTGATTGGTGACACGCTGGATAGCGCTGCCTTCACACCGTTCTTCTCAGATGTACGTGTGATCTTGTGATGCATGAAGCCTGCCTCCAAATAGGTTGGTTCCTTGTCCTCTGTAAAAAGCTCTGCCTGCTGGGCAGCGGAACGCCCAGTCAATGACCAGAGTGTCTTGCCATTGATCTTGCACCATACATTTCTGGATGACTTGTCATTGTGCAGATTCTCACAGCTCACTGGTGGCATAAGGAATGAATTCTGACTCATCTTCGAGTCACCTGCGAGATCGGGTGCAACCGAACTCATAACCCCTGATTCATTTGCGATTGGAAAATAAAGATAACTAAGCATCTCTGGATTCTCCATAGTAAAGTCGCCCTGATTTCCTACATAATTAATCTTCATTTCAACACTCCTTTTTATTAAAATTCTTATATTATTTTCTTGTTTTAGAGGTTGTCTGACAGTCTCTGCAAACAACCAGATGCGCGCAATCACGCACATTACAATTATATCGTATTTTTCCACATAAGAAAAGAGACGTCTATCATTTACGTCTCTTTTTTTAGTAAAATTTTACTCATCATTTGCATTTTTATTTTCGGTTGGCAGGGTCCATCTGTTCCCGCCAAAAAAGTCTGCCTCCACAGCATCGTGTGTCACCAGAAATGTTGTCTTCCCCGCAGTCTTTTCCTTCACATACTGCATCACGATCTGCTTCGTCGTTACATCCAATCCTTTAAATGGCTCATCTAAGATCACGCATTCTACATCGTACAGCAATGCCCGAAGCAAGGCGATCCGCCGCCGCATGCCACCACTTAGTTCCATGACGTTCTGTTTTAAGTCATCCGCCGTGATACCAACCTGTGCTGCCTCCTGTTCTATCCTGCACTTCTGCGCATCCCTTTGTGCATGCGTCTTCTTACGTTCCAGCACAAGGGCAATATTCTCATAGGCTGAAACATCCTCGCACAACCGGTCTTCCTGAAACAATACAGCTACCCGCTCTGGCATGCCAGTTACTTCGCCGCTGTCCGCCTTTTCTAATCCTAACAGAATCCGAAGCAGGGTTGTCTTGCCACAGCCCGACGCGCCCATGATCACAGTCGTCTCTCCCGATGGGAACTCTTTCGAGATATGGTTTAACACCTGCTTATCACCATACGCTTTCGATATATTTTTTATTCTAATGTCCTGCATCCGTATCCTCCATAAAACGTGAGCACGGATTAAGCAGCCTCGACAGTCCTGCCAGAAATACCTTCTCCGCCACCACGCTGATTACCACAATGATCACCGTCCACGCAAGCAGGTCGTCGGTATCAAGGTATATTTTTGCTGTATAAAGCATCTTACCGATCGAACCGTTCGGCACGCCGATGATCTCTGCAGCGATACCTGCCTTCCATGCCATACCGGTTGTCACACGGCAGGCAGAAAGAAGAAACGGACGAATCTTCGGCAGCTCGATATAGCGGAAGCGTTTGCGCCATGGCAGTTGAAAGACTGTTGCGACCTCCTGCATCTCCCGGTTTTCTGCACGTAGTCCCTCTAAGACATTCTGATATATGATCGGAATTACGATCAGGAACGATATGAATACCGACAGATTCCGGGCGGACAGCCAGATCAGACAGATCACGACGAACGATGCCACCGGCACACTCTTGATCATCGCCATCCACGGCCACAGCAAGGTCTCTACAACCGGGTGCTTCGCCGCCAGATAAGCAAGCAGGCAGCCCAGAATCAACCCAAGCAAAAAACCGCCTGCAATATGGTAGAACGAGAACCATATCGCACGCGCAAAGCCCTCCACCCGCCAGATCGTGCAAAGCCGTCTTGCAACTGCAACCGGTGTCACAAGCAGGATCCGCTGGTGGATGAGAAGTGCTGCAATTTCCCAAAAAGTGAGTGCAAGCAACGCTGCACCCACTTTCTTTAATACTTCTTTATAGTTCATATTTACAATCCATAATAAAAATCATCGGCTGGGAGTGTACCGCCAACTGCCTGTGGGTTCTCGTCAAAGAGAATCTGCAGATATCCGCTGACACTGTCCTTCATTTCCTGTCCCTTCAGGAACGTGATATGGCATTTCGGAATCGCCTTCTCTGCGAGCGGCGCCTTCGCCACGATACCATATCCGGCGATCAGCTCTGCCGCATTGGCTGCATTGTCATTTGTATAAGCAACGGAAGCCTCATACTCTGAAAGGAACGTCTCAACTGCCTGTGGATGCTCCTTCACGAAATCTGTCCGGGCAACAACCACACCAGTCACGATATCACAATCCTCGATCTCTGTCCATGCATCATTTAAGTCGATTGCAACGCGCAAGCCGTCAACCTGTCCCATTGCGGCTGTCGCAAATGGCTGTGGTAACATAGCGATCGCTTCAGAATCATTTGCAATATAAGACAGTGCTTCCGTTGTATCTGCACACCACTGGATCGTAAGACCACTATCCGGATCAATGCCATTTTGCTTCAAAATATGGCGCAGTGTGTATTCTGGTGTTGCACCCTGTCCGGTTGCATACAGTTTCTTGCCTGCCAGATCCTTAATGCTCTGTACGCTGTCTCCACGCTCCACGATGTTCAGGACTCCCAGTGTGTTAACTGCAAGGATCTGCACGCCACCGTTCGTATTGTTATAGATCACAGAAGCCAGATTCGATGGAACCGCTGCAATGTCGATATCTCCCTTTGTAAGCGGTGCCACAAAGGTCGACGGATCGGTGGATAGATCTGCGAACTCATATGTGCCCTTTGCAGTCCCATCTTCAGCATCCTTCATCAGCTTGACCATACCCATTGCGGTCGGGCCGGACATCGCACCGACACGAACTGTCACATTGTCCGTTTCCTCTTTCTTGCCACACCCTGCCAAAAGTGCGCAGAACATAGAAAAAGCCAGCAACAAAGCAAATACTTTCTTCACTGCCGGTCTCTTCTTTACATTTCGTCTCATCTCGTTCATAGATTTGCTCTCCTTTAATTAGTTAAATATGTATTAGATCTTAGCTGTGTTGCATTTCGCAGTCACACCATCGATCATCCCTAATTTGCCGGAAAGCGCACTGGTACACGACATCGGCGCATCCATAACGACGGATATGATAGAAACACCCTTCTTCTCATACGGAAGTCCCATACGGCCGATGATATAGTCTGCATATTCATGCAGAACCGCATTCACCTTCGCCGCCTGATCTCTCTCATATACGATAATACTGATTACGGAAATTCGCTTATCCATAGTACCCTCTTTTATTACTCGCCTTTCCACGCGGGACGAACCCTTGTGCGTCAGAACGAAATGAAACAACTTTAATCTTCTTCAATATGCTCGCAACCCTGTGCGATAATTGTGCGGACATGTTCATCCGCCAGAGAATAGAAAATGGATTTTCCTTCTCTTCGGTTCTTCACCAGTTTATTCTGCTTCAAGATACGAAGCTGATGTGAGATTGCGGACTGTGTCATGCCGAGTGCTTCCGCCAGATCACACACGCACACCTCTGCCTCGAATAATACGAACAAAATCCGTATTCTCGTCGAATCGCCGAACACCTTGAAGAGCTCTGCCAGATCATACAATTCTGTCTCACTTGGCAGCTTCTCATTCACAATCTTCAGCAGATCCTTGTGTACCTCGTGACTCTCACAACATTCAATCATTTTCTGTGTCTGTGCCATAGTATCCTCATTTCACACTAAAGTTTCTTTACAAACAATGTACGGATCGCATTTAACACTGCCAGTATCATAACTCCGACATCTGCAAAAATGGCAAACCACATATTTGCAATACCAAGTGCGCCGAGTACTAGACAGATTACTTTAATACCAATCGCGAAATAAATATTCTCATATACGATACGGATACATTTTCTTGAGATCCGGATCGCCTTCGAGATCTTCAGTGGATCGTCGTCCATCAATACGATGTCGGCAGCTTCGATCGCTGCGTCGGAGCCAAGCGCGCCCATCGCAATACCGATATCGGCACGTGAGAGAACTGGTGCGTCGTTGATTCCATCACCCACAAATGCAAGTTTATCCTTTTCCGACTTTTTCGTCAAGAGTTCTTCAACCTTTTCTACCTTATCGCCCGGAAGCAGCTCACTGCATACCTCATCGATTCCAAGCTGTGCGGCTACATGATCTGCCACATTCTTGGCATCTCCGGTCAGCATAACGGTCTTCTCAATACCGGACTTCTTCAGTGCGGCGATCGCCTCTGCCGCATGCTCCTTGATGACATCGGAGATCAGAATATGTCCGGCGTATTTACCATCAATCGCTACATGGACAATCGTTCCAACATGGCTGCAGTCGTGATACTCGATACCGAGCTTCTTCATAAGCTTTGCATTTCCAGCTGCAACAACCTTTCCGTCCACCTTTGCTGTCAGACCATGACCACCGATCTCCTCCACGTCACTGACGCGGTTCTTATCGATCGGCTTGCCATACGCACGCTGTAAGCTCTTGCTGATTGGATGGGTGGAATAGCTCTCTGCAAGGGCTGCATACTCAAGCAGCTCCTCATCCTTATATGGACTGTGGTGGATACCATTTACCTCAAATACACCCTTCGTCATCGTACCGGTCTTATCAAATACGACGATCTTCGTCTGCGACAATGTCTCTAAGAAGCTTGAGCCTTTGACAAGGACACCTTCCCGGCTCGCGCCACCGATTCCTGCAAAGAAGCTAAGCGGAATACTGATTACCAGTGCACATGGACAACTGATTACAAGGAATGTCAGGGCACGGTATACCCAGTCGCCCCATTCCGGTGCAAGCCCCATAAATGCCATCCGCACGATCGGCGGTAAGATGGCAAGTGCCAGAGCACCATAGCAGACTGCCGGTGTATAGATCTTCGCAAACTTCGAGATAAAGTTCTCGGAACGTGATTTTCTGGAGCTTGCATTCTCTACCAGTTCCAAAATCTTCGATACCGTCGACTCGCCGAATTCCTTCGTCGTACGGATCTTCAAAAGTCCGGTCATGTTGATGCATCCACTGATGATCTCATCATCCACGCTTACTTCCCTCGGTACACTCTCACCGGTCAGTGCACTTGTATTTAAAGATGATGTTCCCTCAACAACGACTCCATCGATTGGCACCTTCTCACCCGGCTGTACAACGATAACCGTACCGATCTCAATCTCATCCGGATCAACCTGCTCAAGCTCTCCGTCCTTCTCTACATTTGCATAGTCCGGGCGGATATCCATCAGATCACTGATGTTCCGGCGGCTCTTACCAACGGCGTAGCTCTGAAACAGCTCTCCAATCTGATAGAAGAGCATAACCGCAGTGCCTTCCTTGTAATCACCGAGTGCGATCGCACCGATGGTGGCAACTGCCATCAGGAAATTCTCATCGAAAATCTGTCGATTCAAAATTCCCTTTCCTGCCTTCTTCAGGATATCATATCCGATTACAAAATACGGAATCATATACAGTCCGAACCGCACGTATCCTTTCACCGGGATAAACTGCAAAGCGATCACCAATACCGCTGCAATAATGATCCGAATCAATACCTTCTTCTGCTTCTTCGTCATAGCCGTCACTTCCTATCTCTGTCTGCTTCTTCTACTTACTTATGCACACCTGCTGCATCTGTGCAGATCTCTTATAAGAAGATCTCGCAGTCATCCTCTACCTTCTTGCAGTTCTTCAGAACGTCCTTCATAACTGCCTTTGCATCTGCACCTTCTTCAAACTCTACGATCATCTTGAGTGCCATAAAGTTTACAGTTGCGTCCTTGACACCAGCTGTATTCTTAGCAGCGTCCTCCATCTTATTTGCACAGTTTGCACAATCAACATCAATTTTGTAAGTTTTCTTCATCATCGTATCTCCTTTTTTCTCGATATCATATGAACAATTATTCATATGTTTTTGTTTATTATAGCATTCCTTTTTCAGATGTCAACTATCAATTTCCATTTTTTCCTGTTTTTTTATCACGCATATCATTATGACAAGCAGGCTCAAAAATGCTGCCAGACTTCCTGCCGCTCCCAGACTGATTCCACGCCCGGATAAATCAAATTTTGCACTCACACCAAGTACAGCTGTCACCGCTAACAGAATTCCGATCAATCCCTCTCCGGCGATCAGTCCGGAAGAAAATAAGATTCCATCCTGCACATACGCCTCATTCTTTTTCCTTTCATAAAACGCGCGCAACAGACCGCCAACCATGATCGCTGTTGACAGATGAATCGGCAGATACAATCCGATAGAAAAAGGAAGCACCGGAATCCCAACGATCTCAACCGCAACTGCGATAAATACGCCGATCAGAATCAGTCCCCACGGCAGATAATCTCCCATCACACCTTCCACAACCAGCTTCATCAATGTTGCCTGCGGTGCCGGAAGCTCCGGATCACCAAAGCTCCATGCTGCCTGCAACAGATACAGCACACCACCGATTGCAAGTCCGGAAACAACCGCCCCGATCAGCTCTCCAACCTGCTGCTTCCACGGTGTTGCCCCGACGATAAAACCAGTTTTCAAATCCTGCGACGTATCCCCTGCCATTGCCGCGACAATACAGATGACCGTTCCCATTGAGATTGCAACTGTCATTCCTTTTAATCCGGTCTGCCCGGTTAATTTCAGCACAAAGGATGCAAGCAGCAATGTCGCGATTGCCATACCAGATACCGGATTGTTCGAAGAACCGACAAGACCAACCATCCGTGCACTGACGGTTGCAAAGAAAAATCCAAACACGGCAATAAAAAGTGCCATCGGCGCAGACAGCCGGATCTGTGGCATCACACACAGGAACAACAGGATTGCCACAATTCCAATGATCACATACCGCATCGGAATATCACGTTCTGTCCGTTCCCTTCCCGTATTCCCATAGCCACGCACTGCCTTACGGAAGGTCGTCACGATCAATGGCAACGTCTTTACAAGGCTGATAATTCCGCCTGCTGCAACTGCTCCGGCTCCAATATAGCGGATATAGTTTCCCCACAATTCCCATGTGGTTAAAGTGCCGATTGCTCTCGTCGCTGGAAACAAGATATTATCCCCACCAACCAGCACGAACGCCGGCATCAGCACGAGCCAGCCAAGTACCGCCCCGCTCAACAGATACGAAGACACACGCGCGCCGCAGATATATCCAACACCCACCAATGCCGGTAGCACATCGATACCAAAGCCTGCCCCACGCAGCTTCCGGCTTTCAAAATCGACTTCACTTGGAAACAGCTTCAATCCGTCTGCTAAAAATTTATAGACAGCTGCCGCGAGCAATCCTTTTAATACCTTCTTTGCTTTCGCGCCACCCTCTTCTCCAGCAAGCAGCACCTTCGAACATGCCGTTCCCTCCGGGTATGGCAGGCGGTCATGTTCTTCCACGATCAGCGCGTGGCGAAGCGGCACCATGAAAAGCACGCCAAGCAGACCGCCGCTTATGGCAAGCATCGCGATCGTAAAAAAAGACGGCATCGCCGTGCCATGCTCCTTCGCCCACATAAACAACGCTGGAAGCGTAAAGATTGCACCTGCCGCCAGCGATTCTCCGGCGGAGCCGATTGTCTGTACCATGTTATTTTCCAGAATCGAATCCCGCTTTAACAACAGCCGCACAATCCCCATCGAGATCACGGCTGCCGGAATGGATGCGGATACCGTCATACCGACACGCAGCCCCAGATAGGCATTGGCACCACCAAATACAACGGCAAGTAAAATTCCTAAAATAAAAGCTGTCGGTGTAAATTCAGTTGTTTTTTTCATTGTCTGTTTCTCCCTGTTTTTATACTTCTTCACAGATACAGTTTTTCCCATTTTTCCTGCATACATACATTGACTTTTTCCGTCCATCTTATGTATAATTGTAAATAAAAAAAGCGCGAATGGCAGACACATTTCACGACAGAAGGGAGCGTATATTTATGAACAAACAGGTCATTATTTCAATCGGACGAGAGTATGGAAGCGGCGGACATGTAATCGCAGAAATAATCGCCAAGCATTACAATATTCCACTTTATGACAGAAATATTCTCGACGAGCTTTCCAAGGAAACTGGAAATTCTTACGATGTCTATAAGAAATACGACGAAAAGCCAGCAAATCCTTTTATCACCAGAACGGTACTCGGACAGTCAAACTCCGTAGAAAAGATTATTGCAGAAATGCAGTTTAATTTCCTGAAGGAAAAGGCAGAAAGCGGAGAATCCTATGTAGTACTCGGTCGTTGTGCCGAGGACATCTTACAGGATAATGATGGACTGATCTCCATCTTCCTTGTCGGCGACACCGATGTGAAGCAGAAGCGAATCATGGAAGTCAAGCATGTATCCGCAGACGAGGCGCTCACAAAAATGAAACGCCACGATAAAAGCCGGAAGCAGTATCACAATTCCTTCTCCTCTGGCAAATGGGGCGATTCCCGGTACTATGATGTCTGCATCAATACCAGCCGCCTTGGTCTGAAAGCTTCAGCAGAAGAACTGATTCGCTATATCGACGCCAGAGTGGCTGCCATGTAATCTGTTTCATCCGCACAATACACGAATATGTTTACACATAAAAAGAGCCTTGCAATCTGCAAGACTCTTTTTTGATTTGTTATTTTATTTAATAATACATGCTCTGCCATCGTTCAAAGGCGTTGCACTCGGTGCTTTGCCTCCCTTTGGTACGAGCACGATCTGAATTCCTTCCAGACGCTTTGCATATCCAACTGTTCCAGCTGTCTGCCCATTCTTCGCCCAGTTCAACCAGCCGAAAGTCTGTGCGTGTACACGGTAGTATACATCATATTTCTCAGCAAGTTCACCAGTCAGTTTGATCTCGATTGCCTCCAGACGCTTCGCCTGTCCAGTCGTTCCGCTGACTACTCCATCGCTAACCCAAGGCTGCCATCCCAATTTCTGCACATGCGTATGATAAGTCACACCACCATCTACACCAAGTGCTTCATTGTTGACCTGAATCCGGATTGCCTCCAGCCGCTTTGCTTCTCCATATGTTCCAGAGAAGGAACCGTCTGATACAAATTGCTGGTTGCCATAGGTCTGCACATGCGTTGCATAATTGATCAAGCCCGGCTGATCACTCTTCGATGCAGCCTTTCCGTACTGTACATAAGAAACAGCGCTGGTTCCCGAAGATGGCGTCATCCCCTTCGGTACTACGTAAATCTGGATTGCTTCCAGACGCTTTGCAAATCCTGACGTACCAGCCGTTTCACCATTCTTTGCCCAGCCAAGCCAGCCAAAGGTCTGTGCATGTACACGATAATACACATCGAATTTGTCTGCGTCGTTGCCTGTTAATTTGATACGGATTGCTTCCAGACGTTTGGCCTGTCCAGTTGTTCCGCTTAAAGCTCCATCATCGACCCAATTACCCCAGCCTAAGGTCTGTACATGTGTCTGATAGGTAACACCCAAATCATACTCGCCACCGACCTTAATCTTGATTGCCTCCAGGCGCTTGCCAAGTCCGGTCGTTCCGCTTGTCATACCGTTAAATTTATCTGCCTGCCAGCCATAACTCTGTACATGTGTGCTATACGCTACATTCAGGAACGAATTTGCTGTACTGGATGTCTTTTTTACCGTACAGAATTTGTACATATAATCATTTACAATACTATATCCATAATTTGATGCAGTTGCCCAGCCCTTTCCCCAAGGGTTTTCCTGAATACCCAAGTACTCTACAAAAGTTGCACAGCCTCTTGTCACATACTGGAATCTCGGATCAACCACTGCATTTTTCAGATCTTCCTGTGAAGCGTATGCCTTCAGATGCTGTACCTGTGCACGTACTCCCAGACGTACCGAACCAAATGCCTGTCCAGCAGCGCCGCCTCCGGTTGCGCCCAGTCCACAGAAATTATACTGCTCAATCTTTACATCGCCGCCGAATCGCAGGAATCCAGTTTCTTTCATTGCCTGTGCAAATACAACACCCGGATCTACGCCCTCTGCAACTGCCTCGTCGTAAAAGATCTGGCAAAATGTCTGCAATGGATTGGACGATGCTTTGATCTCTGTATCATGCTCCTGATAGTAAGTCGGGAACGTTGCGTTGGACTTATAATACGATACCATACGATCAACTGATGTCGTCGGAGTCGTCATGATTGGTGTCAATGCTTCGGACGTACCACCGTCATATGCTGTACGGATCGTATCCGCGATTGTCGCCTTAGAACCGTAATTCCCATTCTTGGACAATCCATAATATTCTGCAATGGCGGTTGCATCTGCATACCCCATTTCCTTTACTTTATCTTCTCTTGACAAAAAGTTATATACATCGCCATAATTATCGATAAATGCATGCTCGATCAAAACTGCCGGGAAACCAGCTTCCTTAGAACGCTTGATAACGCCTAAGTAATCCGATGGTGAACCATCTGGGTACTGGCTGCCGTCCTCTGTATTCCGGATCTTGATTCCTCTGTTATATAGGCCAAGTGCTACCAGCTTCTGCTGGATTACTTCTGCCAGTTCTTTTCCTTCTGTTCCGATACCCGGTATGTAATTGCCGTTTGGATAATACACCTCGGCACCGCCATGTTGTCCACCAACAGCATTGATATGAATGCTGACAAACACATCTGGATTAAATTTCTTTGCATACGCTACGCGATTAGCAAGATTATTGTCCGTATCTGCAGTTCTTGTCATGTATACTTCAACATGGCTATACTCTTCCAGCTTTGACTTGCAATACTGCGCGATTTTCAACGTCAAATCCGCTTCTCTCAAGCCATATTTACATGCACCCGGATCAGAACCACCATGTCCCGGATCAAGCACAACAACCAGATTCGGGTTGGCTGTCGACCGTGTTGCGATTCCGCTGTCTGCAACACTGTCATCGGCTTCCTGTAAAGCTTCGGTCAGAGAATCAAAAGTCATCTCCTGTCCTTCGGCATCCAGCACGGTAATTCCGTCTTCGCCGCAGGCTTCCTCTGCATCCTGCTCTGCCTGTTCATCCACGACATAGGCATCCGCCTCAGAATCAACATCCGTATTGATACCAAATTTGGCTTCAATTCCGGTATCCACCATACGAACGATTCGTTTCTCTCCGTCTGCAACTACCTCAATCGTGGTTACTTCATATTCTCCGCTCGGCTGGGTATCATCAAACTCCATGTTAAACAGCAGGCTTCCCTCATCTACGGTATCCGCAGTCACTTCATAGGAAGTACCAGTCTCCACATTGACGTAAGTCAAAACCGCATCCGAAAGCTTCTCCGTTCCATCTCCGACATCCGCCAGAACAAACTGGCTTCCCGGTGTACATACAACCGGACTTCCGACGACCAGATAATTCAACTGTTCTTCTGTCTGTGCCACCGAAACTGGTTCTGCTGCGCAAATCGGGACTCCATTTCCCGCAAGCAGCATCCCCGCTGTCAAAATGGCTGCAAGAATCTTCTTACTCTTTTTGAAGCGTATCATGTTACTCTCTCCTTCGTTTTCTACTATAATCCAAAAAACACCATTCCGATTATAATATCATTTTTGGCAGATAGCAATGATTACGCATCCCTTTTTCGTCATTTTCTTGTAAATTTCCTGTAATTTTCACTATCGACGTAGTTTTCTCTTCCGTTTATAGCCGGTATACTTCTGTTTTTTCTCGTAACGTGCCCGTAACTTCTCCGCAATCAGCGTGAGATACCGGAATAAGGATTCCGCCGCAAATCCGAACACAACCATCAACAATATACACCGATTTGACATATCACTTAGTGCAAACAGCTTCTTCAAGAATATCCCGGAGAATACAAGTCCGAATATATTCAGGAAGATCACGCCGTACTTCATCTTATTGAGCGGTTCGCTGATCTTAAATAAAATCATAAATCCAACAACCGACAAAACCAGTGTTGCGTCTGTCGCCACACTCGCATCCGGTAGTCCAAATACCGATCCAAGCATGACAAGGGCTCCGACTGCAATCACATCGGTCAGACCGCCCGGCAGTGCCTTAAGCAGCACATTCGTGATAAACCTGCCTTCGATCCGGTTCTTGTTCGGCTCTAATGCAAGCAGGAATCCCGGTGCGCCGATTGTGAACATACTGATCAAGGATACCTGCGCCGGTTCGAGCGGATATGTGATCATCAAAACCATCGAGAATACTGCCATCAACAGAGAAAATATATTCTTTACAAGGAACAGACTCGCTGACCGCTGTACGTTGTTAACGACACGCCTGCCTTCATACACAACATCCGGCATATGTGCAAAATCCGAATCCAGCAATACAACCTGTGCTGCCTGCGCTGCTGCCTCACTTCCCGATGCCATCGCCACGCTGCAGTCTGCATCCTTCATCGCTAAGATATCATTGACACCATCGCCGGTCATCGCAACTGTATGTCCTTTGATCTGCAATGCCTTCACAAGCTTCTGTTTCTGCTTCGGTGTCACACGTCCAAAGACAGTGTACTGTTCCACTGCATCCCTAAGCTTCGCCGCTGTATCAAGTGTGGTCGCATCCACATAATTCTCTGCACCCGGGATTCCCGCCTGCAGCGCAACCTCAGAAACTGTTCCCGGATTATCACCGGAGATAACCTTGATTGCCACGCCCTGATTGTTAAAATATTCGAATGTCTGCTTTGCATTTTCACGAATCGGGTTCGCAAGTATGACAAATCCAAGCGGAATCACCTCTTCTGTAAGTCCGTGCTTTAAATCTGTTCCTGCGTATTTTGCAAAAAGCAGGACGCGGTCACCATCCTTCGTGAAGGTTGTAATCTCTTCTTCCACCGTCGCATATGCATCTCGCAGGACAAATTCCGGCGCCCCTAATATATAAGTTCCTTCTGTAAATACGATTGCACCGTATTTCGTTGTTGAGGAAAATGGATAGCGCTCCACAACCATCCGATGCGGTGTCGCACCATCATTTTCTGCAAATGTGCGGAGTGCCTGCATCGTCGCATTGTTGTCGTTCGATGCAAGAGTATAATCCACAAGTAATTCCTGCAATTCCTCCGGCGTGTGCAACAGATTCTTCCCGTTCTTACTGCATATGATCTGCTTGACATTCATCGTCGGCTCGGTGATCGTACCGGTCTTATCCACACACAGCACATCGACACGTGCAAGTGCTTCGATACTCTTCATATCATGCAGCAGCACCTTCCGGCTGGCAAGCTTCATGGTGCTGAGAGCCAGTGCGATTGTCGTAAGTAAATATAATCCCTCCGGAATCATACCGATGATCGCCGCAACCGTCGCTGTCACACTCCGGCGAATTGTCTCATGGTTGATAAAATGGCTCTGATAAAACAACAGAAGTCCGATTGGGATGATAACGATACCAACCCATTTGACGATCTGGTTGATTGAACGGATCATCTCAGACTGCTCGCCGCTTCCCATCGTCTTTGCTTCCTGTGAGAGCTTCGCGATGTAGGATTCATTTCCGACGTGAGTAAGTTCGGCGTGGCATTGTCCGGATACAACAAAGCTTCCGGAGAACAGTTCGTCGCCAGGATTTTTCTCTACCTCGTCCGCTTCTCCGGTAAGCAGCGATTCATTGACCTGCACGCTTCCTTCCACGACGACTGCATCTGCGCAGATCTGGTTGCCCGCCTCCAAGATGATCTCATCATCCTGTACGAGCTGTTCGGTTTCAATCTTCTGCTTCACGCCGTCCCGCACGACGATGGCATGCGGTGCATTCAGCAAATTCATCTTGTCCAGTGTCCGCTTCGCGCGGATCTCCTGTATAATTCCAATCAGTGTAT
>ULNI01040044.1_pt1 | contig 16212 bp, 10 predicted proteins | sample 1951881 | NCBI WGS metagenome assembly ULNI01 (sample SAMEA4835573, study PRJEB28245) | human gut metagenome | biome: gut microbiome; material: fecal sample | place: Denmark | collected 2008
GCTTCAAGAAAATATCGACCCGCAAACATTGATCAGCGATTATTTGATTAAAGGAATGGAAGAAATCGGGACTCAATTCGAAGCCGGAAAAGCCTATGTTCCCAACCTGTTGATGAGTGCCCGGGCTATGAAAGGAGCTTTGGAACTTCTTAAACCTTACATGGAAAATGACAAAAATACAATCTCTCTCGGGAAAGTTGTCATTGGAACGGTTAAAGGCGATCTGCACGACATCGGGAAAAACCTCGTAAGCTCTATGTTGGAAGGCTGTGGGTTCGAAGTAATTAATCTCGGTGTCGATGTTTCCGATGAAAAATTCGTCGAAGCCGCCAAAGAACACAAAGCGAACATTGTCTGTATGTCGGCACTTCTGACTACCACAATGGTTTATATGAAAGAAGTTATCAAAGCTTTTGAAAAAGCCGGAATCAGAAACGATGTCAAAATCATGATTGGAGGCGCTCCACTCAGTGAGAAATTTGCCGAAGAAATCGGAGCCGACGGATATAGCGACAATGCCAATGCCGCTGTAACTCTCGCCCGAAAATTATTGAACAAATAAGAGAAATGGAACATTCACTGCGGTTCGAAGAACTAAACTTGACAAAAGAAACCGTATATATAGAAATGGGGTATGGAGCAGTATCTCCCGACAAAAATGTTCGGGATTTAGTCGACAACCTGTTCCTCGTTGCAAACAACATAGTAAGACCTCGTTTTTACTTTCGAATGTTCGACGGGTATGTAAACAAGGATTGTATATGCTGTAATCAAAAAATATTTCACGTTAACCAGACTATCGCCACACTGTTGAAAAACTCCGAAAGATTCGTTTTTTTCGCTGCGACCGCCGGTATGGAATATCAAGATTTTCACAATAAACTATCGAATGCAGACGATGCATTGCTACTATTCATCTGGGATATCCTCGGTAGTTGTATTGCCGAAGCGACAGGAGACATTATGGAAAAGTTCGTGGAAACAGAATTGCCGGGAATACCCCATACTAACCGTTTTAGTCCGGGTTATTGCGAGTGGCATGTGAATGAACAGAAATTACTCTTCTCACTCTTACCCGATAATGTATGCGGAATCACTCTCAATAGCAGTGCCCTGATGTATCCTATAAAATCTATCAGCGGAGTGATAGGCTCTGGACTTCATGTCGATACCCGCAAATACGGTTGTCAATTCTGCGAACTGGACAACTGTTATAAGAAACGAATTAAAAAATCATTTAATCATGAAACTCAATCTCAATCGGAATAAACGATATGCTATTCCCATTATGACACACCCGGGAATCGAGCTCATCGAGAAAACTGTAAAAACCGCCGTTACCGACGGCCAGACACATGCCGACGCCATTATCGCCTTGTCAGAAAATACTCCTTCCGATGCGGCGACAGTCATCATGGACCTTACCGTCGAAGCCGAAGCTTTCGGGGCAAAACTTCATTTCTCCGAAAACGATGTTCCCAGTGTTGCCGAAAGGTTGCTTCACGACAGGAACGAAGTGGAAAATCTCCGCATTCCCGATACCGATACCGCCCGTATTCCCGAATATCTGAAAGCAAACAGACTTGCGGCAGAACGAATCAATGACCGCCCGGTCTTTGCAGGTTGTATCGGACCTTATTCTTTGGCAGGTCGACTTTACGATATGTCAGAAATGATGATGGCTATTTACGTCGAACCCGATTTAGCAAAAATACTACTCTCAAAATGTTCAGAATTTATTCTCAAATACATTCGAGCTCTGAAAGAAACAGGAGTCGATGGTATCATCATGGCCGAGCCTGCCGCCGGGTTACTCAGCAACGACGATGCCACAATATTCTCGACTAATTATATAAAACCGATCGTCGAGGCCGTACAAGATGAAAACTTCCTTTTCGTATTGCACAACTGCGGAAACACAGGGCACTGTACGCAATCCATGATCGACTCAGGAGCAAGGGCTCTCCACTTCGGTAATCAATGCGACATCGTCTCCGCCCTTCAACAAGTACCGTCCGATCGCATTGTTATGGGGAATCTTGATCCGGTCGGTATTTTCAAATCGTCATCTCCGAAACAAGTCTACGACGAAACGGAGAGACTGCTGCATGTTACTACCGATTTCGACAACTTTATTATCTCAACGGGTTGCGATGTTCCTCCGGGTGTCTCCCTCGAAAACATAAATGCATTTTATCGAGCTGTCGAGATTTTTCGTAACCGACATTAAAAGTAAACATCTGCACTTTTTACTTTGTATCCGATGAAAGACCGAACCTTTTCATTATAACAAAGCGATTGTAATAACAGAAAGAGGGCATACTCACAATGAGTATGCCCTCTTTATATTCCCCGTACTAACATTTCACCGTTTTTCTATTTTCACTTCACGAATACGAGTATTGGAGAAATAACCGTTCGGCAGCATTTCAATCTTTAAATAATTGCAATTATCGAGTTCTGTTTTCGGTGTTATGGTCGAATGAACAAAACGCCAAACAGACATTTCGGGTCCGGTAAACGACAATTCGACCTCTCTCCACTCGCAATTATCCGGCGAGACGTACACTTTGAAACGGTCGGTTATGGTCTCCACTCCCGACACTTTGATTTCAAAATAGTTAAACCCGTCGAACTTATAAGTTATATAAGCATGTTCTTCATTGGTCGAAGGGTGAATAGTACCGCAATCTTCCAAAACTTTGAAGAACTGGAAATCGGGAGCAGCAGTGTTACATTCGTCATAGAATTTAGGGAACCCGTTTAATCCCAAATTGTCGGAATGATCATACATACGTTGGACACCCTCCATCGGATCCATCATATATTTATCATTTTTTACAATCTCCGGTTTGCTACCTCCAATCGTAGTCAACAGAACAAAACCTTTCGTGGGGAAATCGATAACTATCCCCTTTTGAAGATCGACATCTTTCAGTACTTCTTTCACAACCGGAAAGCCTGCTGTATCGACCGGATAATCGTCCTCGAAATACACATATTTATTGATTATCGGATCGTTTACGACGGTAGGAATCTGTACGGTTACACGCTGCGCAAAATCGGCTGTATTTGTAATCGCAAATGTCAAATCTCCTGTCGGAGTCAATGCGGCTACACCATTCAAATTCTGAGTTCTATAAGAATTGGAATACAAAATTTTCGACCCTTTCGGGATATTACGCGACATCAACGACCACGTATAAAACCACGGACGTATATTCGCTTCTTCCGGTTTATTTTTCTGTTCTGCGATTGAATTCCAAAATCCCCAACGTTTCTGTTCATCGAGGTCGTCCTTATAATGCATGGCATCATCCATACCCCACGCCGCAGCAGCCGACCAACCGGAGCGCAAAGTCTGAATCAAGGCATCGGCAACGAACGTTCCATACCACCACTGGTGAATCAACGTATGCTGGTCAAGCACCTCATTATGTCCGTCACGAATACCCATTTCGCCCCAAATATTCACTTTGCTGCTGTCCTGCATTTGTGTAAAGAAACGAAACATTCGTGTCTCATCTTCCACACGATTCGTAAAAGTCCAATCTTTATTGATATACCAATGATAATCGATGACAGGAACCACACCATCCAATTCGGTCAATGTCTTATTGAACCAAACATCAGTCCCCCAATAACCTCCGTCCGGTCCCACGATCTCAATATCATTCAGTCCCCGTTTATCCAGTTCCGAGCGTAGATTAAGAATGGCTTTCTTCCATTTTTCCCATGAATAACCGCTTCGAGGATCATTGGCCACCAAATTTACTTCATTCCCCAAGTTAAATTGCTTGATACAAGCCATACCCTTCTCTTTAACCAAATATTCAACCAATTCAGCTACTTGAACGGCATATCGGGAATCGTCCAATTCTATCGTATACTTAGGCATATCGACGGGGACAGCCTGTTTCCAATTCGGATTCATCGGCTTCCACCACTCTCCAAGCAACACATCGATGTCGTTATCCTTACAAAATTGAAGCTGACGATACAAGTCGTTCATGAAACGACGAGAATTAGCATACCAACGGGCATCGACTTTCGTCGAATCCATGTCCCAAAGCAATATAGGGTCGTTCCCGTCATAACCGAAACAGTAGAAATAGGGCATTATGCAACAACGAATATACCCCAGTTTCATAAATTCGACTCGTCTAAACAAACGATCCCATTGCTCCTCCGTCATCGAATCCCGGTCATTGGGTTCCCATTGCATCGCCCCTCCATAATAGTTTTCCTGCAACACAAAATCGGTATCCACAACTATCGGATTCTGAACCTCCTGTTGTTCTGTCTTGCAACCGGACAATCCGAACAAGAGTAAAATCAAATATATCAATCTTTTCATATACAATTATCTACTTTCTTAATTATCAAATATTTACCACACCTAAAAAAGACGATTTAATATCCGGGATTTTGAACCAATGCACCTCGGCTTAAATCTATATCATTTTGAGGAATGGGGAAAAGTTCTCTTTCCTTTGTATAATAACGTCCCTTATCGACATCTTCTGTCGCATAGCCGTTACTATATACAGCCGTCATAATTTCTCCATAACGTTCTTGTTGCATCAAATCCATACGGCGGATTCCCTCACAAGCGAACTCAAAGCGACGCTCGTTCCAAATAGCCAATCGCACTTCCGCCACATTATCGGAAGTTATGTCCGGTAACGATGTCGGCTTTGTGTCGGGCACATACTTTTGAATGACTCGTTTCGCATCCAACGGACTGGATTCGCGAGCTCGTTTTCTCACTTGATTCAAATACTTTCTAGCACCCACGATATCGCCTTTTTCCAAACAGGCCTCGGCATACATCAACAAAACATCGGCATAACGAATGACATAAACTGTCATTTCTACATCTTGTGGATAGACCGGAGACGCCGCATTTAAAGTCTCGCTCATGGGGACAAAATGCTTACGGTCAAAGAAACGACTGGGATAATTCGCATCTCCTGTCACAAAATCATTCCCGACGAATTGGTCGCCTTGACGAACAAATGTCCAAGTAATTCGCGGATCCTCCGGGTCAAAAGCATCCAACAAATGTTGAGTCGGTAAATGAAACCCATAACCGCCATCGCTACTGGGAATAAACCAAACTCCGTTCCACCCCGTCGATTCATCCCAATTCTTTCCATTGGTGACATATTGTATCTCAAAAATCGACTCTCTCAAATTGGAATTTGGGTTCAACCATTGAGTCGCAAAATCTGGATCCAATTCATATTCTCCTTTTTGCTCGCCTTCAACCAGAACATAGAGCATTTTATAAGCATTCTCAAAATCACGATTATACCAGTATGTCCTACCCAACATGGCATAAGCCGCACCGCTCGTAACGCGCCCAGTGTCTTCCTCGGAATACTCGCTCCGTTTCGGCAAAGCCGTAGCCGCAGTAAAATCGGCTATAACCTGTTCCCAGATTTGGGCTACCGGTGTCCGGGGTTTATATATATCCGCAGGCTGTTCGGCATGCAAAAACAAAGGAACATCACCCCACAAATAAGCCAGATTAAAATACCAAACGCCTCGTAACCAACGCGCCTCATTTTCATAACGCGTAAGCAACGTCTTATCGTCTTCCGTTAAATCAGTATTCTCCAAACGAAATATTTCGCTCTTGTCCAACAATGTATTTATTTGGTAAATAGCCCTATATGCCATGTTCCAAAACTGGCTCACTTTACTGTTCGTCGTAAATATATTGAATGTTTCCAACTGATAAATATCCCCCTCATTGGTAAGGCCACTGCCACCCTTCTCGCAATCGTCGGATGCACAATCGTTGATAAACATCAACTCCAAGCTCATATCGTTCCAACTATCCTTCATATAGAAATAGCAGGCCGTCAATGCTTGATTGATCTCTTCGAGATTATTGTAAAATTCCGTGTCTTCTCGACCTCCGTACATAGTCGTATCCAAATCCTCATCTGTACATGAAGGAAGAAGGAACAACGAGCCTAACAATATATATAGTATTCTCCACCTTAGTTTCATAACTGTAATCGTTTAAAATTGAACATTGACCCCTACTGTAAATGTGCGAGGATTAGGATACCCCAAATTCTCTATACCCATATTCAAAGCATTGCCATTTGGGACTTCCGGGTCCATATATTTGAATTTTGTAAATGTAAACAGATTTTCTCCGCTCACATATAATCGCAAAGAACTAAACACCTTCGTAGCTTCGACTATTTTCTTCGGGAATGTATAGCCAATCTGTACAGTTTTTATTTTACAGAAGCTACCGTTCTGCACATACCATGACGAATTTCTATAATTATCATTATCATCTTTTCTGGTAATTCCGAATACATCGGTTTTATCACCGGGATTCCGCCACGCATCTGTGTAAGTTTCGGCTAATAAATTCGTTATACTCGTCTGCCTGAGAAGAGCTTTTGTCCCTACCCAAATATCATTACCGGCAACACCTTGAAAATAAAGAACAAAATCGATTCCTTTATATCCCAATTCGATATTTCCTCCATAAATCACATCGGGGCTGGGGTTTCCTATATAATCCCGGTCATTGCTATCCAGCGTATTATCGCCATTAAGATTCCTGAAACGAGCATCGCCGGGCTCTGCAAGAGGTTGAAGCAAAGTCTTTCCATCGGCTCCTACATGGGCGAGAACCTCTTCTTTCGACTGAAAAATGCCATCATAAACATATCCATAAAAGCGTCCGAATTCTTCTCCGATTTCGTTCTTCGAGACAGTACCCCAAATCGGATCGTTCGTTCCGGTTTCAACCAATTTATTTTTTTGGAAAGTAAAGTTTGCGCTCACAGAATAACGGAAGTCGCCGACCTTCCCTTGATACCCGATCAAAAATTCCAAACCCCGGTTTTCTACGGAACCGGCATTCACCCACGGGGTTGTAGGATAACCGGCCATTCCCGGTAACGGATTCTGCATTAACATATCCCGTGTCGTCTTAATGTAAGCATCTGCCGACAACGTCAATGAGTTTTTAAAGAAACCCAAGTCGACTCCTATATTGCCTTGCTCCACTGTTTCCCACTTAATATCTTTATTTCCCTTAGATGTAGAGGCATAAGCCTTCAACAGATTCAAACCGCTGTTAAACCCATATACCCATGTATCATAAGTAGAAACGACATCGGCATAAGCGAACGAAGGAATGTTTTGATTCCCGATTTGTCCCCAACCACCACGCAGCTTAACCGCACTCAATACATTCTGATTCCAATCTTTATAAAACTCCTCCTGATCTATACGCCAACCCAAAGAAAAAGACGGAAATGTCCCCCAACGGTTGCCCGGTGCAAATTTCGAGGAACCGTCGGCTCTGACACTGACAGTCGCCAAATAGCGGTCTGCATAGTTGTAATTTATACGCCCAAGATAAGAAATCAAATAATTTTCATAACGGCTACCCGTAGAAGTTCCCTCTTTCGTCCCGGCTCCCACGATTTGGAAAGCATCGGAATTGCTCGGCGTATTCAACCGCTCTGCCGTAAAAGAACGACCGGTATAGGCTTCCCACGTGAAACCTGCCACCGCCGAAATAGAATGTTTCCCAAATTGATTATTATAACTCAACGTATTTTGAAATGTATAATTCAGTTCCGTAGAACTCGTATTGGCGACACTGTTTTCCAACAAAAATTTACTCTCCACATTCGTACACATATTATATGGAGTATCATTCGGCCTCAAATCAAAAAACGGGTTAAACTCGGTATAGGTATATTCCGGTAACTCAAAACCCAACATAGTCTTAAAGTCCAGACCCTTTAATCCCAAATTGATATTTAAGTAGGCCGTACCGTCGATATTACGATTCAAATGCTCTTTTTTCTGTCGGTTCAATTTTGCAACAGGATTCGAATAATAGCTATATTGAGATCCCATATATTTATTAAATTCATAATTAGGATCCTGCTTATCTGCATTTTTGGCATAAATCGGTGAAAACGGATCCGGTAACAATATTTCATTAATCGGAGTGTTCAAATCATGACTTTTGACATAGGCTGCACCTAAGGTCTGACCGATCGTTATCCATTTATTAAACTTGTATTCGTTGTTCACACGCAATGTAATACGTTCATAATCCGATGTCATTACAATACCCTCTTGATTCAAATAACCTATGCTGAAATGGCTGGTCAATTTATCCGTACCGCCACTGACCGATAAGTTATAGCTGTGTTTAAACGCTGTTTGAGTAGTTTCATTCCACCAATCGGTATCATAGACATTTATATCCGTCGGTTCGCCATATTCGTCGACAGGGCCCAAGCCTTCTCCATCGAGATGGTAAAGTCGGGTAATATTTCTAGGCATCCGCATTCCGTCATTTTCATACGCCTCTTCCAAAAAGCTATACAACTGATCGCTATTCATCATATGCACTCGATTAATTGCATTTGACCAACCGAATGATGCATCAAACGTGATACTGGTTTTACCGGATTTACCTTTCTTCGTAGTAATTAAAATAACACCATTGGCTCCACGAGAACCATAAATGGCAGTGGCCGAAGCATCTTTCAATACCTCAACATTTTCAATATCGATAGGATTAATAGTATTCACACTGCTCTCTTCCATAGGTTGCCCGTCCACGACATACAACGGGGTTAAATCGGTTGAAATAGAACCATAACCACGAATACGAATCGTAGCTCCTGCCCCCGGAGTTCCGGAATTGGACGTGACATAAACTCCCGGAGCTTTACCTTGTAGAGACTGGGTAATATTCGTGTCGCCTGTTTTTACGATATCTTCTCCATTTACAGAAGAGAGAGAACCGGTTAAATCGCTTTTTTTCTGTGTACCGTACCCGATAACTACAACATCATCTAAGATAACTTGATTTTCCGACATCGTAACCGACATCGTTTTACCATTCACGGTCACCACTTTGGTGTCATAACCGATATAACGAAATTCCAGACTTTGTCCGTCCTCTGCCTTTACAGAAAAACGTCCATCTGCATCGGTCATCGTTCCTATATTTGTTCCTTTGACAAAGACGCTCACTCCCACGAGTGGTTCTTGTCCCGAATTAAAAACACTACCGGAAACAATACCACTATTATTCTGACCCGATATTTCCAAAGGAGATATCGACAATATCAAAATAACAGATAAAAATTGCCATAATTTCATCATTCCTTGATTTTAAATTTATATGGGGATAAAGGCATCTTGAATTCTTTAATATCCCACACCCGAAAACAATATAATAACTTTAATATGCCAAATTCTTCAAAACTGTATCACCGACTTTACAAGCTACAAAACAGTATATCTGCCAGCCTCTCCAAGAAAATTCATCGACATTATCCTCTAATTTTCATGGTTTTAAAACATCGACTACAAGTAATGTCGAATATACAGATATTATCCAAACAAACAGTATCTATCACATAGTACCATTTATTCTCATTCCATAAAAATAAAATAGCCTATAACTCCCTCCAAGCCAAAAACTACCGCCGATTTTTATATTATCTTAAAGGAAAGGTGTACCAAAAAGAATTTTTTTGGTACACCTTTCAAAATTCATCAATAGACTACAATTTTAGACGTAGTATCGCCGATCTTTACCAAATAAATACCCCGTTCGATATCTATTTGCAAAAACCCATTCAACGCATATTTTCCTATTTCCATTCCAGAAACCGAATATACACTCATTTCACCGGCTTCGCCTTCTACATAGAGTGCACCTTTACCACCCCAGACTTTCGATGTCGAAACGACATTGTCGGCTATGCCAGAAGATGTAGCGACATCGGAGATATAGATATTATCGAGGTATGTAGTTTCTGCTACCGCAACATTGTCGGTTCCGAATTTTTCATTCGGAGAGAAATAGAATTGCTTGAAAGTAGACCCAATATATTCTTCTAAATCAATCACTACTTCCTGCCAATTTTCCGATCCGGTAAATGGAATTTCTTGATTCTTATATGAACACGTACCACCCCAAGTTTCCATTCCGAATACAGAATTCTCATTTCTCAAAATACTGAAATGCAAATAACGACCGTCGGTCTCGGTAATCTCGGTCAATTGCTCTTCTTCGCCAGACAACAAACCGATGGCTACGCCAAACCAGTCGGCGTTGTCCCACCCCCAATTCGGGTCGGTCGGGTCTTGTACAATCTTCAACACCTTGTCGCTACCATTGACCGCATCTTTTTTAGGATTATCTACCACTTCGATCGTAGAAGATGCATTTTGGGAACCAGCCATATCGATGCTATAATTCTCGGTTTCAAAGCCGACAGAAAACTCGGTCGGCACAATCATTAAATAAGGAGGTTTGACATATTCATACGAGTCTCCGCCTTCATAAAAAATTTCTGTACGACGATAGCACGGAATCCAGTTAGCCACTTCTTCATTGGCAACCATCGTCACTTTAATCTCTTTTACTCCCTCTGGCAAAGCGCCCTGATACCAAACATCGATCCAATAGTTATTTCCTAAAACTGCATCATAAGATTTTTCAACCTTCATGTCGGGGACCTCTTGATAATTCAGCTCATCGGTTGAATACTCGATTTTAATAAACTGGTCGAAATCCATACGATCATTGGGGACCAGCACATTGACTATGAATCCGGTTAAATTTTTATTTCCCCAAATGTCTCTATTAAATATAAATGCAGTAGGAGTAGAAGCCGATGACTTTTGTACATAACTACCATCTCCATAATAGGCATCCGCTGCATCATTGAACAAAGCACTACCACCTTCGATATAACAATCACGCTCCACATCGGCCTGTGTCATTTCATTCACATAGGTCTGCGCATTAACATTCACTGATGCTAATACCATTCCCACAGCAATTAAATTGAAAATTTTTTTCATGATAATTTATTTTTACGGGTTAATAATTTTTCTTAGAAAAACCACCAATACTCTAATAATGCAATTATAATCAAAGCAATACTGATGTATCTAAAATTTTTATACCAGGGAACTGTTTTCAATTCCCTCGTATCGTCTTGCCAAACGGATTTATTCCATGTATAAGTTTCGACATCGGTCTCCTTATTCCTATCGCACTTGCTCACGATAATATTCACAAGGACACTCAAAATCAACAAAATGGGAACCCACAACAAAAAGTGAAACGGTACGACGCCTCCGAATCCGAATTTATAAGTCATGATTAATGCCGACATAGCCAATCCCGACATTAAACCGGCAAATGCGCCGTTGCGAGTAGAACCTTTCCAAAACAGACCGACTAAAAACGTCCCGACAATCGGAGGAGCCAGATAAGAAGAGAACTCTTGATAATAGGCGACTAACGATGCAAACTTACCGATCAACGGGGCCCACAATACAGCTACGACCAAAGCAATAAAAGAAGTCCACTGACCTACGCGCACCAAATGCCGGGGGCTGGATTCCGGCCTCCACGACTTATAAAAGTCCATTGTAAACAAAGTAGATACAGAGCTTAATGTCGCACTCAGAGTCGATGTCAGAGCAGAAACCATACAGGCAATCATCACACCAATCAAACCGACAGGCAACAACTTCAAAATCAATCGAGGATATACTTCATTCGTATCGATTCCATATTGTGCCCGCAATGTATTTCCATCTATAATTTCATTGGGCAACGTATCACCCACACCGAACAAATCGATCATTCTGCCCACCATTCCCGGAGCTATGAAAATAAACAAAGTAAACACGTACAAAAAAGCCACGAATAAAAAGCCCAATCGACCCTCATTGACAGTTTTGGCCGACATAACTCGCTGTACTATGACTTGATTATTTCCCCAAAAATAAAATCCCAAAATAGGAATAGACAAAAAAATGGAAAACCAGGGAACCGTAGTATCCGAATTCGGACGAATCAAATTTAACCAAACTCCATCATGGAAATGTTCTACAAAATTTTCCCAGCCTCCGACCGAATTAAAACAAAATATCGACAGCAACACCGACCCTGCAATCAATATTATGGATTGTATCATATCGGCATTGATGGCAGAAGACAATCCCCCTATAATTGTATAAGTACCCGCCATCAAAGCCATTCCTATAATAATCCACATCATATCTATTTCGGGAAAAATAATTTTCAGAATCAAAGCCCCTGTATACAAAGCAGCTCCGGCATCCAAAAACACATTGCCGATAATAGTGATGAACGAAAAATACTTCCGCGAACGATTATCAAAACGCCTTCCCAAATACTCGGGTATCGTATATATACCCGATTTAATATAAAACGGAAGGAAGAATAACGACACAAAAATTATTACGAATATAGCCCCGACATTATAATTAAATACCGCAATACCACTTATAAAACCCTCGCCAGAGTGCCCCATAAGTGTCGAGCTGCTCACACTAGCGGCAAACAAAGAGGACCCAACAACAAACCAATTTTGAGATTTTCCGGCTAAAAAATACTCACTGGCATTTTCATTCTTCCTGTTTTTAAGAGCCCACCAAATGATTCCCACTACAAAAAGAAGTATGACAACTATATCGATATTTGATATATTCAGTTCCATGGGGTATCTTATTTTTTTCTGCTATTCGATTTCACGAAATCGATCAATTCTTGAAAATCACACGTAGCCAAGTTCACCCATTGATCAGAAGCACCATAATAGACATACAAAATATTATCCTTAACTACGGCCCCTGTCGGAAAAACTACCCCCCAACGATATAAACCCTGCGTCTCTTCATACGTTTCCGGTTCAAGAATAAAATCTTTTGTTCTATACAATACCCTTGTCGGATCATTCAAATCGAGAAGAGCGGCGCCAACGCGATAGGTAAAGTTCGCATCTACTCCATGATAAAGCAAAAACCACCCGTCGTCAGTCTTAATAGGAGGAGTATTCCCCCCGATTTTAACCTCCCAATCTTCTTCACCCTTCATCAATAATTTACTCTCGGTATTCCACATCATCAAATCGTCTGAACTCTTTATCCAGATAGAAGGGTAATCGGTTCCATAATTACCGTTTGCATTCACATAATCTTTCGGGCGATGAAGCATCCAATATTTACCATTTATTTTTTCCGGGAACAAAATCACATCGCGATCGTCCAACGAAGGCTCTGTCAAACGCCCCACTTTCTTAAAATGGAGCATATCTCGCGATACGGCAAGCGCCGTATTACTAACATTCTCCCTCAAACACTTCGGAGCATTCGGATCATGTTCCGGCGCTTCCACCTGATCATAATCATTCTTCCAATATTGACTAGCAAAATACGGGCGAAAAGCATATGTTACGAAAAATTCACTCCCCATTTTCACGATACGCGGATCTTCGTTTGAACCAGCATCAAACGAATCTTTACCCGGTGAAAAAACTGGCTCTTTCGAAACACGCTTAAAATGGATACCGTCTGTACTTTCTGCCTTGCCTATATATACAAGATGTTCTATATCATTTCCGGCCGCCCTATAAAGCATGTGAAAAACGCCATTATCATATATTACCCCCGGATTACACACAACTAAACTTTCCCAATAATTCTCAGGATTAGGCGACAATATCGGATTACCCTCGTATTTCTTTAATTTCATAATATTTTATATATTTATTTCATCGACAAAATTAAGCGAAATTCCACATCATACTTAATACATTTTAGTCAAATACCTATATTATATTGAATAATATTATGCATTTTTTATCATAATACATCAAAATACTATTATATAAAACAATATATTTCTATAAATCAAATAATTACAAAATTAAATTATAAATAACAATCATATATATTATTGATAACACCCAAATTATTTTATATATTTGTACTATATATTAAATTGCTCCGATTATGAAAAATATACAACACGAAATCACCCCGATTAATGAAGACGATCTCTTCATTATACTCAATCACCCAAAAGCCGATTTTGATTATCCCATACATTTCCATTCCGATTTCGAACTAAACTTAGTCCTATGGGATTTTGGACGCCGCATTGTAGGAGATTCCATCGAACCTTTCGAAGAGGTCGATTTAGTACTGACTGGTCCCAATGTTCCACACAAATGGGAAGGCAACAATGTCGAGAGCAACCATGTCATCACTATACAATTTCACGAACAGCTCCTAACATTCCCCATTCTTCAAAAACGCATGTTCTCCTCGATAAAAGATATGTTGGAAAAATCGAAAAGAGGAATCCAATTCACAGAAAACAAAAATTCCGATATTGTCAAAAGAATAATCGCCATGACTCAAATGACGGGATTCAACGTTTGTCTCGAATTCTTCGCCCTACTCTATGACCTATCGACCAATCCGCGCCAAAGAATTTTAGCCAGTGGAACCTTCGACAACGATAGCATACTCAGAGATTCAAAAAGCCGGCGAATCGCGAAAATCAACGAGTACATAAACAACAACTACATGAATCCCATCAAATTATGCGATATAGCCCAATTAGTCTCTATGAGTGATTCCGCTCTAAGCCACTTTTTCAAGAAAAGGACAAATCGAAATATTGTAGATTACATTAATGACATACGAATCAGTAATGCCACAAAAATGTTATTCGAGACGACAAATTCCATTAGCGAAATCGCATTCCTATGCGGGTTCAACAACATCTCAAACTTCAACCGTATCTTTAAAAAAAATAAAGGAAAAACGCCCTCGGAATACAGGGAATCGATACAAAAGATTATGATTAAATATTAATAACATCGATCTATAACATTCTTAATCAAAAAAGTCTATACAAATACACAACTTATGAATTCTAAAAAAGATAAGTATAAAAAGAGAATCAGAATAGTGAGATATTCACGGCATTAAATTATATTTCCGAAAGGCTAGCACAAACATTCATTAAAATATTTAATGTCTATATCCGAATAATCTCCACTTGAAGAAAAATATAAGATAGATCAAAAGGCAATAAAAAAGTCTCACAAATATTAGATTTGTGAGACTTTCTACTTATTTTAGTATTTAGCGGAGAGAGAGGGATTCGAACCCCCGGAACCTCTCAGTTCAACGGTTTTCAAGACCGCCGCAATCGACCACTCTGCCATCTCTCCATAGTCGTCTTCTCTATTTAAGCGGTGCAAAGATACGACTTATATTCGAAAAATAAAAAAGATTTCATATTTTTTCTATCGACACCTCCTCTTAACAGTACACTTCTCTCATAAATACTCGAAATACCTCCTATTTCAATAAATATGTCACCCTTCTCGGCTCATCTAGTACGATAGAGAAGGTAGTACACAGAGACGGAGTGATTAGAAAATACCAACAATTACTATTACGTTCCTACATTTTACATCGCAGACAAAAAGGAGCACGAGGGCGGTATCTATCCCAACGAAGTCGAAGCTATCTTCAAAAAGGCTTTGGTACAAGAATAAGGTTCAATCGAAATCACCATCAAAGGTAATTTGTTATATCTTCGATATGATTTAATTGGATAAAGTTCCTATATTCTACCTTTCCCTCATATTGCTCGTATGCCCAAGTGACATGATGGGGTACATGAGCGGCATAACCTCCAAGTTCCAATACAGGAATGATATCGGATTTTATTGAATTTCCTATCATGAGAAATTTCTCAGGGGAACATTCCAATTTACCAAGTAGCTTTTTATAGTCTGCCTTTTTCTTATCGCTCATTATTTCTATATGGGTAAAATATTCTTGCAACCCGGAATTTGCAATTTTTCTTTGTTGGTCAAACAGGTCTCCCTTAGTCGCTAACACCAATTTATATTTCCCTTGAAATGCCGATAAAACCTCTTTTACTCCATTCAGCAATGTAACCGGCCTTTGCAAAAGCTCTTGACCCAATTCAATGATTTTGTCTACAAGACCGATATTTCCTTCTCCTTCCGTCACTTTACAAATTGTCTCAATCATACTAAGCATCATGCTTTTCAATCCATAGCCATACATATGGAGATTTTTCATTTCCACTTTAAATAAATCTTCCGATATAGATGACGACATCTGATAGGGACTGAGGAGATTACAAAATTCCTTTTCAAATTCTTGAAAATACAATTCATTCTCCCAAAGCGTGTCGTCGGCATCGAAAGCTATGTATTCGATCGTTTTTTTCATAGGTCATTTTCTTTATCGTAATAATCGGATAATTTCCCCACCGTTTCATCTGCCCCTCCGTCCTTTGGACAGCTCCCCTATATTTTG
>ULNI01010857.1_pt1 | contig 16068 bp, 24 predicted proteins | sample 1951881 | NCBI WGS metagenome assembly ULNI01 (sample SAMEA4835573, study PRJEB28245) | human gut metagenome | biome: gut microbiome; material: fecal sample | place: Denmark | collected 2008
TTTTGCTACAATATCCAACATCAATGTGCCAATTCTTCTGTAGCGATATCGGTAAGGACTCCTGCAACCTGCCTGTCACCTATTGAATAACGCTGTGACATATATCGCATACTTGCACCTGCCTCACCATCCGGGCCACCGTACTTCCGTAAAGTATAGTGGTTTTTTTTAGTATTTTCTGGGGGGCGGGGAATTGACATAAGATTAAAAAAATTGTATATTAGTAGCAATAGATAGTATGTTAAGGAGGGATATGAAGTGGAATATATATCATCTTTTTTGTATTGTGATAGTGTGCAGATGCAGATTACACCGGAGGGACCTGTACCTCAGATTGTTAAACCATTACAGTTTTTAGAACCTGTAGCAATACCAAGCAATTATTCATTTACTATTTCATGTAATATAGCAGGATTTGATGTTAATGTTAAAAATTCTATACGTTTTCAGTTTATATCCCCGGAAGATGAGGTTGTTTATGATTCAAATAATATAGAATTTGAATTACCTCAGGATGAAAAAAGTGTAAATATGCCAAATGTAATGCAGTTTAATATGGATATGAGAAATTTGGTTTTGAGAGAAAAGGGACTCTACAGCACTAAGGTATATTTTAATAATAAGTTAATGAACGAATATAAGATTGAAGTGATTGTGAGTGATGATAATGAGAGAAGAAAAGAAGGTAAATAGTTGGATTGTTGGAAAAAAGTGTGAATCTTTAATGACAAGTGTTCTTTGCGCAACAATGATGATGACTAGCAGCGTGCCTGTAGCAGGACAGGTAATTAATGGACAGGATTATAGGGTTATGAAAGAAGGGTCAGTACAGAATATCTATAAGACTTTTTCATTACAAAGTGGTATTGTATGCAATATTCCGGGATATAATTATATGGAAGATGATTATATTATTAGGAATTATATGGATAAAGAGAAGAAAATGAATTTAGAAAAGTTGGAACAGATTTCTCAATTAAAAGAAGATTGGGATGGTGATGGGGCTCAACCATTTAGTAATTGCTTAATAAGCAGGGTAAGGGAAATTATTATGAGATTACAAAATCAGCCTGAGATATTTCCTACAGCATGTGATTCAATACAGATAGAATATGATGGCGCGGATGGTTCTCATCTGGAATTTGAGATATCAGAAAATGATGTGAATGTTTATTCAGTGGATAAAGACGGACATGAGAAAAATTATAGTATTGAACCAGAATCTATAGATAAGGTGGTAGAAGAATTCTATGGATAGTCATTTTGAGAATGATGAAAAATTATATAGAGCAGTTTTTCCAGAAACAAAAATGCCTAGTTTTTGGAAAAAGAATGGTAAATTATCATCAGCGGCATTAAAAAAGAAAGATGGTTTATCCGTAGAAAGAGGATATTACCGAAAAGATGAAGATGTTCTTGCAGATATGAAGAAATCCTTTCAGGGAAATGTTGTTTCTGTAACTGTAGGGCAGTGCAGGGATGTTTCAGCAGTAGTTTCATATTTGCCTTCAGAAAGAAGCAAGTATCATTCAGAAATACATAGTAGTGAAACAAAATTAAGATTAACAGATTCACAGGCATATAGGCTATCAGAGGTAGCTATCATAGAATATAGGGAATGACATCTATATAAGATGATATTCCCTATTTTTCTATTAATCTAAAGTATATATCAAGAGTGTCTTTTTCATTGTCATAAACAGCTTTGCTTACAACAGAACGTATTGCATTTGCTCTTGTGAGCTTATCAAGTTCCTCATTTTTAATGATTTCATAAGCATTTTTTATTTGACTGAGCATTATTTCATTATTTTCATCATGTTGAACCGGCTTTTGTTTTGATATTATTTCCATAACTTTTTCACGTTCTTTTTGAAGAATAGCTTTATTGTCTTTGTATTCTTCTAAAGTATCAATACCATCACGATACGTCTGCTTGATTCGGCGTTCCTTGTCCTCTATATTTTTGAGAAGTGCAGCAGTATCGACCTTTTTTTCATAGGAATGTTCAGATACTTTTTCGTAAGTAACATTTTTGGATGATAATACTTTAAGAAATCCTTCGTAAATACCCGCTTCAAGACGTTCTGTTTTGATGTAGTGACTTACCTTACACTTGCACTTGTTATATCCACTGCATTGAAAACTTGTTGAATGACCTTTCCAAAGTGAATTAGATACAAGAGAACTTCCGCATGAGGAACATTTAACAATCCCTGAGAGCCAATGCTTGATACCGGATGTCCCACGTTCTTTGTAAGGACGTGATATTTTAATTAACTGTTCATTGGCAAAGTCCCATGATTCTTTATTTATAAGTACAGGATGAGCCCCTGGAGCAATTATCCATTCAGATTTATCTTTAATAGTGTGTTCAGAAGGGTTCTGTCTGTTCCAACGTACATATCCATAGTAAAAAGGATTTTCTATTATATATCTGATAGTACGCTGTTCAAACATACCACCTCTCCGGGTATGAAATCCCATGTTGTTGATTGATCTTGCTGTATCAATAAGGGATAGTCCTTGTGATATAAAACTAAAAATATTACGAACAATTACCGCTTCCGGTTCATAAATTTCTGGAATACTAGTATCAGAGTTTTTTCTGTAACCAAGGGGTGGCTGCGCATTATAACCTCCTCTAAGTGCCTTTTCTGTCATACCTCGAATAACTTCTCCGGATAGACGAATAGAATAATATTCGTCCATCCATTCTATGATACGTTCTATGAGTGAGCCGAACGGACCGTCAATAACCGGTTCTGACACACTCACAACGTCCACATTGGCTTTTTTGAGCATGGATTTATAAACTATTGACTCCTCCTGATTTCTTGCAAAACGGCTGAATTTCCACACAAGAATAACGTCAAATGGATGTTCCTTTGATTTTGCCAGTGCAATCATTCTCTTGAATTCCGGACGTTTGTCAGCCTTTTTGCCTGATATGCCGTTTTCAAAAAATATATTTTCGTTTGTTATTGTGTAACCATTCTTTTTACAGTAATCAATGATGAGTCTTTTCTGTGCATCAGGAGAAAGCTCTTCCTGCTTGTCAGTTGAGACTCTGATATATGCACATGCGTTTTTCAGTGTCATTATGTATCACCCTTTCAAATTATATGAAAATGGGCATAAAAATAGCCCGACTTGCAAAATACCGGGCTAGATGATACAATATGCTTGTTCAGGGCGTTGTATCACTTGTGGTACTTTGCTTGTGCTCCCCGGTTGCAGCCGGGGAGTTTTTTTTATTTTAATTATATGATATAATAAATTCATTAAATATAGGAGAACTATACAATGAAGAAGGTAATAGACATATTAATCTATATACTGTGTTGCTGCTTTGTAATCAGTATTACATTTAATGTTATTGATTATATGGGATTAACAGCAATATATGAAGGAAATACAACAGCCTATATTTTGTTCTTCATCATTGCAATTATTTTATCTGTTTTTATTGGACCTCGTTTGTATCATGTGATTCGTTATTTTGAGGAATGGTATAAGAATCAGGTACCGCACAATTAGCAATCGTTTCAATTTCCATACTATTGATGGAATTATAAAAGGTTTCTAAGTTGGAAAAGAAAGCATCAGGTGAAATATTAAGGGAAGCAATTTCATCTTGAAAAGCTTTCTTTTTTTTCTCTGCAAGCTCAAATTCCTTTAATTTAATGTTAACTTTTTTTTCTTCAATTTCAAGCTTCTTCAATTCTTTATCCTGCTTAGAATCAAATAAGCTTTTTAGAGCTGGGATTATTCCATTAAATTTAATACTACCCAATTGACCACCAGTTAATAGTATCAGTATTGCCAGTATATGGTACCAGTTATCTTTAAATAAATTAAATGTATTAGTTAAAAAACTGATAGGGCCAGGAGAATTAAGATTTAATTTTGTAGAAAGACCATCCTCATTTATAAATGTTGATAATACATTTGTACAACTATACATAAGATTGATGAGTTCTTTGGGCTTAATTGGATTTTGCTTTTTTACAAAAAATACAAGAGCAAAAGTATCATTATAAATAAAACAGTTATATAATACGGACAATATATCTATTGCATAGTCATCAAGATTACTGATTCCATGGTATGATGAAACAGCACGTTGGAGAGCTGGGGTAAGGTATGAACGTGGTACAGTTTTAATGATTTCTATATAACGTCTTTTTTTATAAGGACATTTTACTGAAGTCTTGGAATCATCTAATGTGAGGATAGTTCTATTTTCATCTTCTATGGTAAAAGTTGGCTCTTCAAAGTATTCACCGGCATATGCAAGGGTAAAAGAATTACCGTGGGAACCGGGAATTATAACAATATCACCGACTTTCATTTGAAAAATAAACTTTTCACATTTGTTTATTACAGCACCGGTATTTTTTATACTGGGGTAACTTTCCTTGATTAGTTGGGTTAATGTTTCTTTGTTTTCAGATGAAAATGAAGATGAGCAAGTAATAGCGTTCCACGCCAGGGCAACATAACCATTTGTAATGAATTCATTATAAAAAAATCCTTGTTGTGCACGAATCATCCAAAAATGAACATCCTTTGAAATTGTTGGTACTTGATAATTTAAGATATTATCAAGTAATTTAAGTTTTAAGTCTTCCATAATGTTATACTCCTTTGTAATTTAATATTGGGGTAATGTTCAGGACATAACTTGTAGTGCTTTGTTTATGCTCCCCGTTGCAGCGGAGAGAGTAGAAGTTGCACCGGTGCAACTAATGTTTATGAGCTTGATATTCAATGCTGTCTACATTTGATTTATAGAAATCATCATTAAGTATATGATGCAGAGCATGATTGTAAGCAACAATCTGAGCTTCTCTGTTTAGTCTTGCGTTAAGGAATATAGAGAAACTTCCATCATCATTTAAAACAATCTGTTCGTGAACGGCAGTATCCATATTAATGATGTGGACACCAACGTTATCAGGAATATTATTAATCAAAAAAATACCACCTGCCTCATTAGTAAATAATATATTAATACTTTATACATTTGCATTTTTTATTAGAGTGTCTAATTTATTTTTATCCCACAGTTTTATTCCTAATTCGGTTGCTTCCTTTTTGGCCTGCTCAGTAAAAAAATGATTTGTAAGAACAACACCAATATCTTTTTTGTAAAAACATTTTCCAGAGTATGCTTGTTGAACGGACGAGTTACCAACATTTGAAGAATAACATTTACATTGAATTGCGTATGTAATCTCATTTTTTTCAGCAAAAATATCTATACCATGATCGCCAGTCGGAGGAGTAGTCTTGACATTTTTAAATCCATTTTTAATAAGGAGTGAAGAACAAAATTGCTCGAATTCTACACCTGTCATAATATTATAATCTTCCTTTGTATCATTTGTTGGTGAAAAGCTATTAGGAATATTGTTACATACTTCTAAAAAAGATGCCTTATCCATAAGAATTTCAAAGCGGTCATCATTAAATTTTAAAATTTGTAATTTTTCAAAAATATTTAGATAATTTACTACATCATCTGCATCTAAGCATGAATAAACCGCCTCAATTCCCTTTTCATAGAAAATCTCTCCAATACACATAAAGATATCTTTATCAAATGATCCATTAATAGAGTCGAAAAGACTTGGCTCATATATATCTATAAACTTTTCAAACTCAGAAGGACTTATCAATATTTTATGATTTTCATCTATAATTTTAGCATTTTGAATTTCTGTAATTATATTTTGCAATCTTGAATAATCTATAGAATATTTTCTCATTAAAGGAACAGTTTCTATTGTTCCTGAATTTACAATTTCTCTTGCAATGTCAATGAAAAAAATATCTAAACCTTTAATGGAAAATCTATTAGATATGTAAGGCTGTTCTGCGCTTTCAGGTATTTCATAGTCACCCAGACTGTCAGCATCCGCTTCATCTTTTTTTGAAATAATGTTGGTGGACAATATTTTATTTGCATCAGTATTAGAAATAGAAATATTATCTTTAGTGGGTTCTTTATCAGTGACGGGGTTTGGTGATGGGGTTAGCCCTTTGGAAGATGGGGTAGGAACTAACTTTTCATTCATATCTATTATAATTTTATCAGAATTGGCAGAATTCCGTTGATTGCTTCTTTCTTTCATATTATCTAAATTAAAATAATCTAATAACTTAGTGAATAATCCCATAAATTTATCCTCCGCTATTTCTTACTTTCTTTAAGTGATTTCATGAATTCAATGTGTGCTTTAAGTCTTTCAGGTGGAATATCCTTTGCAACGTCAAATAGAGAACGCAACTCTGGCTTTTCAAAGATTTCCTGAGCAATTTCACGAGTTTCGTTATTTGAATAATAAGCATTGCCATCATTGTCAAAATGTATTTTTTGACGTAAATTAGTTCTACCATAAATGTAATCCATATCAACGTTAAAGTAGTCAGCAAGAGTTTCATAAACATCGGGAGATGGAAATCTTTTTCCAGTTTCCCACATTGCAACTGTACTTTTTGACATTCCAAGTTCAGAAGCTAATGCTTCTTGACTTAACCCTTTTTCTGTTCTTAATTTCAAAATAATGTCTTTAAAAGCAGTCATTTTAAACACCTCTATATTCTTGTAAATACACAATATCACAATAAGTGATAAAAAGCAACACAAAAAAGTCACAAAAAGTGATTGACAACACTCACAATGAGTGATAGTATCAAGAAAAAGTCACAAGGAGTGAATAAAAACAGCAATGGATAAAATTAAAATAGGAAAAAGGTTAGCACTTTTAAGAGGGAAAAAAACTCAAGCTGAAGTTGCACAGGCAATAGGTGTATGTCAATCGGCATATGCTATGTATGAAACTGGTGCTAGGTTGCCATCAGATGAAAAGAAGATAGCAATTGCAAAATATTATTCAATGACGGTTCAGTCTATTTTTTTTAACACCAAGTTCACAATGAGTGAACCTACAGAGGTTACAGAACAGCGAGGTAAGCATAATGGATGACAAAGTAAAGGAATTGCAGGCAGAGCTTGACAATGTGGCAGCAGTATTAAGGAACTATGTAGCAGAAAATCTTAAGATTTACAAAGATGCAAAGGAAGAGCTAGGAGAAGATAGTAGGCTGGCAATAGCAAAGAAAGCGGCACTAGACGAGATAACAAACATTATGGAAGAGTTAGGCGTAGAGTGGCACTTGAAGAGATTTTACTTTACCTTTGGTAGTGCGGAGGAGTTTCCGTACAAAAGAGGACAATACTTAATAGTAAAAGCACAGGATATTAACGAGGCGGCTAGAAAGTACAAGAAAAAATATCCTAATCCAAGTGGAGACGAGGTGCTTAACTGTGCGGATTACTATACACAGGAACAGTGGGACAGCGAAGTAAAAAAATACTTTGAAAATGTAAAACCCGCAGAGATTATTGAGTAACGAGGTTAAGGCACACCTGCTGGGAGGAGCGAGGCACGACACCCGTACCCAGCTTAAATGCCTTTATATAAATCCAATATCGAAACACCCGAGAGGGTGTCTGCCGGAGGTGGTTGTCCGGCACTGACGAGACAGACCAGAAATACAGTGACGGTGTGCGACAGATAGTAAGGTCATACACCGCCACTGAATAGATAGGTTAATGGGGCGTGCAAAGCAAATTTTATGTAATAGAAATCTATCGTTTCAATTCACGAATAACTTTAACGATATTTAAGATGTTGCAGGCTAGAGCAGTAACCGCAATAAGAATGTTAATAATATGCCTAGGATTTTCACCTCCCTTGCATAAATAGTCACGCTCCATAATTCAATGATACCAAATTTTATTGGTATAAAACAAGTTATCGCTTAGAGCGACAAGTAGTGATTAGAGTGAAAATGCTAATTGAAACATTTACAAGTCGAAACACCCGAAAGGGTGTCTGCCGGAGATAGCCTCCCGGCATTGATGAGACAGGCTAAGTGAGAGTGATGGTGTGTAGTGATTAATTGACGTCATATACCCCCCATCAATGCAGGACACACCGTCACAATACATTTAGTAGTTATTTTTTGTTCTTTTTAACAGAAATAATCATCCTAACAAGAACAGATATAACAGCTAATACATAATATGTAGTTTTTAAGACGTTAAGCATATTTGCTTTATCTCCTTTCTTAAAAGATAAAATAAATATGACTATATGGATAAAAAGGCAGGTGAAGATAATGGACATTTACAGCTCTTACATAATGGAGAATCTTATTGAACAGGGAATAAGCGTCAGGAGACTCTCAGAGTTATGTGGAATTAATTATATGGTTCTCTATGACAGTTTACTTAGCAGGTCAAGAGCAAGACCATTAAGAATAGGTGAATACATGAAGATTTGTGAAGTATTGAATATTAGCCCTGTTGTAAAACAAAAAAACTGTTAGAAGTGTCGTTTCTAACAGCTATTTGCTAAATTTTTATACTTTATATATCTTGCAGGTTTTCACCACAATCAACGACACTGACTGTTTCTATGAGATACTTCGTCACTTATGCTGTTTTAGTTCAGCGGATTGATTGCCCGTTAGCTGACGAAATAAAAGGAATATCTTATGTAGTGGAACGTTTTAGAGAGCGTTCGGCTCGGTGTTTTATACTCTTCTCTGAGTGATTAACGCTACATAGATTATTACATTTAACCGGTTTATAGTGCTTTGGTACCACTATTGCGACCTTTAATTAAAAGAGCAGGGCATAGTCAAAAGTTTGGTCAAAACAACCAGCTCCTTTCATGCCCTATATGGACAGATTGATTTTAACATTATGCAAACATTTAAACAACATAAAAGTATTTAGAAAAACATAAGGATACATCAAAAGGAAAGAGGAAGACGTATGCAGGTAAACGTATACATTGTTGAAAATGATGTAATAAGGAAGTGGGAAGATATTTCCCCTTCAGAACAGAAAGAAATATCATCAGCACTAAACAGACAGTGTCTGACAACATTAGGATACATAGAGAAAAAATAGGTGTGGCGGCAGCAGGAACGGCATATAGCACCGCCACAGACCTCCGAGATAAATGACAGCAGGTGTCGACAGGCACCTGCCCCGCTCCATATCAAAGGTGAATTAAGCAGGGTTCGATTCCCTGATGGAGCACTCAGGCCTGAAAATTGAATATGAAAGAAGGAAACAAATGAAAAAGGCAACATTATTAATTAATGCCGCCATTGGTATTTTGATTTCTGTTCCTTTGCTTGTTGCAAAGATAAACTGCAGCAGGCGGACACAGGAGACCGGGACAAGAACTATGTCACCGGCAGAAGTGGAGCTTGAAATTAAGGCAAATACTGAAACCGTAGACACCACGGAAAAGTCAATGGAGTTTATACCTTATGATTTTATACCGCTATCAAAAGGATTACAGACATCAATATACTATTCATGCAAAGAATATTGTCTTAATTATGACCTTATTCTTGCAATTATCAAGCAGGAATCAGCATTCTGTGTTGATGCAATAGGTGATAATGGACATGCCTATGGACTTATGCAGGTACAGGATATCTGGTGGGATGATATCGCTATGGCTCTCGGACTGACAGAGTGGAAAACAGATCCTGCAGAAAACGTGCAACTTGGCATATATGCCCTCAATGAGTTCCTTGAAGAATACCAGGGAGACTTAATACAGGCATTAAATGCTTATAACAACAGTAGTACATATTCGGATGCCATATTCGCTAATATGGCATGGATTAAGGAGAATAAGAATGGATATTAACAAAAAATTAAACGAGTTACCTGTTTTTATGAAGGAAAAATCAATAGATATATCTGCGGCAATAGGTTCAATAGGACTTGTGGAAGCAGAAGCTATTATAAAAGACAATATTGGTTTCAGGACCACGGTATCTAATGATATTAACGAGATTGAAAAAATCAGGCAGCTTGAAAAATTTAAACTGGAAAAGATGCAGGAGAAACAATAGGTTTCAAGGGTGATTATCAGAGGGCATAAGCCCTTTTATAACATCCTTAAAATATATTAAAAGAAGAACATGGCATACAGAGAAAAGATATACTATCTCCCTCACAACATAGATCACGAATATGTATACGTTGGTAATTATGGAGCTAAGGGAGAGAAAAGGTCATTAAAGTTAAAGCCTACACCTGAGCAGATACAGAAGCAGAATCAGGCGAACCGTAGGAGATATGTAAGACGTCTCATTCTGGCCAACTTTGATAAAGGTGATTTATGGACCACGCTCAAGTATCCTGCAGGTACGAGGTTTAGTGATTCCGAAGTTATGAAAAAAGACATAAAAGCTTTTATACGAAAGCTGAGAAGTGTCTATAAGAAAGCCGGAGAAGAACTCAAATATATCTATCGTATGGAGATTGGCAAAAAAGGAGCACCACACATACATATCCTCATTAACCGGGGAAAACAACTAAATACTATGGATATCCTCGGACAGGCATGGAAACCGGGACGTTTTAATGTAACACCCTATGAAGGTGAATACAGAGTGGATGATCTTGCAAAGTATATAACAAAACGACCGGAGGAAGAGGAGAGACAGCTTAGCTTCTTTCCTGAAGATGACCGCAAGAGCCTTGTAAGATTTCAGTCATCAAGAAATCTTATCAAACCACAGCCGGTCATAAAGGAATATAAGCGCAGAACGCTTAGAAGCCTTGTAATTGAAGGACCAAAACCGACAAGAGGGTATGCCATAGACAAAAACAGCATAAATACCGGGACTAACCCCTACACTGGGATGAGCTGGTACCGGTATACCGAGATACGAAGTGAGAGAATGAATATATGAAAGACGTAAATATATACCTTGGAAATGGAATAAAAGGACCGCAGGCAAGAGACGGGTATGTAATATACATTCTTGAATACATAACTGCAAAAGGTCCGGTTACAAGGACAGAAGTGATAGAAGTAGAGAAAATATCATGCCACCGGGCAGAGCTTTTTGTACTATCAAAAGCCTTGGAAAGACTTAAAGAAAAATGCAATTTGGATATATACACGGAATCTTCGTATCTGACAATGGGATTTCCTGATTGGGTTGAAAAATGGACAGAAAACGGGTGGAGAAATTCACACGGAACAGAAGTTAAGAACCGTGACCTCTGGCAACAGCTTACAGAGTTGCTGACAGAAAACAAGTATGAATTTCACATAAAAGAAACGCACTCGTATAGTGCATGGATTCAGTCAGAACTTGAAAGGAGAAAAAAGAATGTTTGAAAAATTCGGAGAATTCGACAGCTCAGAAGAACTGAATAAGGCAGCAGAAGGGCTGCTTAAGGAAGGAGATATAGAATCACTTAAGATTCTTGCAGCAGAAAACGGAATAGATAAAGATGATGTTGAAGATTATGAAATAGGATTGATTGACAGTCTGACAACGCCATTGACAGCTGCATACGGTAAGTTGGATATAGAAACAGCGCAACTCAATATAACAGAGATAATGGAAGACTGGATGCAGTACATCAGGCTCCAATGCCTTAATGATAGCAAAATGGCATCAGAAGTCAGAAAAAAGGGAAAAACACTAAAAGGCTGTATTGCTGCCTTGATTAAGTGGTCATTTGGACACCAGTACGAAATCCCGGCGGATATTATCAAAGCAAGCGGAATATCAGCAGGCAGGGTAACGTTAGGAATACCGGGAGCAGGAACGGCACACAGGCTGATTAAAGAATATTACCTTGGAAAGTAGGCGGTATTATGCAGAGAAAAGCTATTGAAAAAATACAGTATCTTAAAGCACATACCGTACAGGGTGCCGGTTTAAAGTATGTAACGGCAGCAGATATAAAACAGGTCAATAACACGGATGTACTTATTCTTGAAATATACAAGAACCATAAGAATATGATTGGTATACCGGTAGTAAGGATATGTTTGACAAAGGATGATTATGAAAACTACTATCCGGCGGATGACAGATGGTCTAAGAAAAAAATTGCAACAGATTGCTGCTACAATACAGAAATCTTTGGAAAATATAGTACAATACGGACCTTCAAGTCTGAAGTTCACTTCAGTGATGAGACAAAAAAGAAAATAAATGGTTTTCTGAAATGCAAAAGAGAGGACAGGCATGTAATATACGCCATTAACGAAGCAGAAGAGAATATTGAGAGAAAAAAAGAGGATAGAAAAGTCGATAATGCAGAGAAGAAAATAAAAGACTTGCTTAAACTGGCTCCTGAACATAGCAAAACATTTTACGAATGGGCCAAGGGACTTCTTCCTGATAATTATATGTATTATCTTCGCAAAGGAAATACGGCATTTCTTACCTGCACACATTGCGGCAGCAGGGAAAAATATTACACGGGTCTGCCCGTAACAATAGAAGATTATGCAAAAACATATATAGATGTTCCAAAGCCGGGCAACAAGTGTGTTTGCAGGTTTTGTAATGCACCTGCTGAATATAAGCAGGAAGGGCATTACAAAGGACCATGGGAAAAAAATATATACGCATATGACATTCAGAACAGTGAAGGCAAGGCGGTAATCACTCTTATGAATGTGAAAAAGATATATGAAAATGGCGAAGCCGAGAAATATGAATTCAAGGAACTTGTAAAAGCTGTGTATTCTGCCGGCAGAAGGACATCAGATAAAGCCTATAAGTCCGGCAACAAGTGGGTTAGTCGGAATGGGAAAATTGGTTGGGATGGATGCTGGAACTATGATCATATAGATTTGGCTGATGTAGAGTTTAAACAGGTATATGGGTTTGGAAAACTCAAAGACACACCAATCAGGTATTGTGGAATGGAAGAATTCTTAAAAAAGAGAATGAAAATAAGCCCTATCAGATATGCAGACGCATATTTAAAGTCACCTGAACTGGAAATGCTGTCAAAACTTGGACTTACATATATTGCTGATTCGACAATCTGCAGAGGAAAACAGATAGCAGATGGGAAAAAGCCGTATATGATGCTTGGAATATATCCAGAGAGACTTAATATGCTCATTAAGGCAAAAGGTGCAGAAAACTTATGGGATGTTCTCAAAATGGAGAAATCAACTAATGAACATTTTGACAATGAGCTTATAGATAAGCTGAGAAAAAACACACGAGACATTGGAAATATAAAGACATGTCTTAAATATATGACATATAAGAAGTTCTCAAACTATATGGATAAGCACAAGTGGAATATCATTACTTATTCGGATTATCTGGCTATGAAAGACAGGGCAGGATATAACATGAAAGACAGTATTACTCTGTTTCCTAAAGATTTGGAACGTGCACACACAGAGATAACTCTGGAAATAGAGCGGAAAAAGTCAGAACAACGGCAGAAGGAAATGAATGAAAAATATACTAAGATAGCAAAAGATTTTAAGCAGTTAAATTCCATTTATGGATATAAGACTGAAAAATTTATCATACGTCCTGCTAAAACCGCCGGAGAGATTGTGGTTGAAGGAACAACCCTTCATCATTGCGTAGGCAGCAGTAATGTGTATATGGAGAATCACAATAATGGCAAAAGATATATTATGTTTCTCAGAAAAATATCAGAACCGGATATACCATACTGTACAGTTGAGTTGGCGGAAGATTTTAAAGTGATACAAAGACATCAGGCATATGATGAAACTCCGGATGCGGAAGAAATAGATAAATTTCTGAAAGAATATGTAAAAGCAAAAACTTTGAAACAGGCAATATAGGAGGCAGATATGGAAGCACTTACAACATACAAGACATTCAAACAGAATCTCGATAATGAGCTTAACAGGGCAGCAGAAGGCTTTGTTAAGATTGGTTATCTTCTTAAGCTTGCAAGGGATAATCCTCACATCCTCGCCGGCAGTGGATATACGAATATCAATGAAATGGCAAATAAGGAGTATGGAATTGATAAAACAATAGTGTCAAGATGGATAAGCATTAATGATGAGTTTTCAGAAGGTGGTTATTCAGACCGGCTTAAGAGTGAATACCAGGGATATGGATATTCCAAGCTGGCGGTTATGCTTAATATTCCTGAGACAATCAGGGAGGAATTGTCCCCTGCCTTTACAAAGAGCGAAATACAGACAATTAAAGATGAAATTGACGAAGAAAGCCATATTGCCCCTATGGAGGTATATCTTGAAGGACAGGCAGCAGAACAGGAAAAGATAGAAGGTAATCTTGGAAAGGTTCTGCATCAGCTTATGTATGAACAGCCGGATAAATATGTTATGGCATTCAGTTCAAAGAATGAGAAGGACTTACAGGATATATTCGCACCTGCGACAGAAGCTATCTATACTGTTAGAGTGCAGGGAGTCGGCAGATTTTTACTAAGCATGAAACCGGAAAAGGTATCACTTGTTAATATCCGTAACACAGATGACAAGGAAATGTACGAATGGACAGAGTTCGCAGAACGTATAAAACGGTTATTTGATTATGCACTACAACCAAGAGAATCGTGGGAAAAAACTTACAATATGCCATTCCCGGAAAAAGAAGAACCGGAAAAAGAACAGGAACAGACTAAAAAGCAGGAAGTTGCACCGGTGCAACATAAAGAAGCCCCGGTAAAACAGGTAAAAAAGCCGGAGAAGAAAGTAGTTCCGGCCAAAAAGAAGAAGATTGAAACACCTAAGGAAGATAATGAAGATGATAATACAATACGAGGATATAAAGCGGCAATAACATCATCACTCAAAAAAATGTCTTCTGTATGGGAATCAGATAAAACAGACACGGATAAAGTAAAAATACTGCTTGAAGAGACAGACAAGCTTGTATTCAGACTTAAGGGAATAGCCGGAGGTGAAAGAAATGGATGACAGGATTGAGAAAAATAAAGAACTTGTAGATAAAATGGAAGCGTATGCGGAAAATGAGCTTACTAAGATAACAGAGATGTGGAAATCTAAAGAAAGACAGGACAATCTTATATCATTGTGGCTTAAAGCTTCAGAACTGGCACACGCATACAAAACAATATATGACGCAAAGAAGGAAATGGAAGCGGTATGAAATCAGTATTTCAGAGAAGAAAGATATGCTATGTGTGCGGAGCAGTAAAAGGAATACATGAGCATCATATCTTTGAAGGAACAGCAAACAGGCGTAAATCGGAACAATATGGCTTGAAAATATACCTTTGTGGACCACATCACAATTTAAGTTCACAGGGAATACATTTTGATAAAGAGCTTGATAACTCTGTAAAGCAGTTGGCACAGAGGTATTTTGAAGAGCATTACGGCAGCAGGGATTATTTTATAAAAGAATTTGGAAAATCAGTATTGTAGGAGAATAATATGATAGCAGATGAAGTGAAGAGAGACAAGTCAAACGGATTTCCAGTAGAGGAAACTACAGGATGCTGTAAATTCTGTAAACAGCTCATTAATATACATATACAGGACTATAGAACAGAAATGGACAGAGAAGAACTGGCAACAGAATTATGCAGCTGTCAGCAGGCATTAAATTACACAAGAATGAAAAAGAACAATGAAAGAGTTAATGAAGCTCTTGAGAATCTTGTTGGGAATGAAGGCGAAATGGGGGAGCATATAGAAGCTGTTGCCAAGGATGTAATGAATGGTAAGATTTTAAAGGCAAAACTTGAACTTCCGCCAAGAATACGAGATGAACCGAAAGAAGTGTTAAATATAAGCACCACCAAAGACGGAAGCCTTAAAATTAATATATCAAAGAAATATACTAATGAAATTGAAATCTGATAAGCCGCAGAAAGAAGGGAGGTGGCAGCAGGGTTAATGATAACAACAGAAGAGCAGGTTGACACGTTGAGAGAAGCTATTGTGATGCAGGCAGTACAGGACCTTAAAAATGCGTACATGTGCATTGAAGAGATTGGAAAGAAAGAAGACAAGCTTCGTGCAGACCTAAGCAAAATGAATACAGACTCGAAAGCTGCCAAGGCTAAATATAACAAAACATATACACTCATCAGAAAGCTTGAAACAAGCCGAAAAGAAATTACACTTTGTGAAATGTTCTTCAGAGGAGATTGGTTTAAGAAGCTGTTTACATTAGCGGATGGGGATATGGTTATAGAGAGGTGTA
>ULNI01046786.1_pt1 | contig 15605 bp, 8 predicted proteins | sample 1951881 | NCBI WGS metagenome assembly ULNI01 (sample SAMEA4835573, study PRJEB28245) | human gut metagenome | biome: gut microbiome; material: fecal sample | place: Denmark | collected 2008
CCAATATTATCATTCAGTGATGTATTAAAAAAGTTCAGAAGGGAAGCATTTTCTGAAAGAGATAAAGGTGCAAGATTTGAACTCTTAATGAAGAAGTATATGTTGTCAGAGTCAACATATGAAGGAAGATTTAAGCAGATATGGCTATGGAATGAGTTCCCATATAGAAAAGATTTCAGTGGAAAAGATACTGGAATTGATTTGGTTGCACAGACAGTTGAAGGTGATTATTGGGCAGTTCAATGTAAATGCTATGAGGAAAATACTTATATTGATAAAGCAGGTGTTGATAGTTTCTTATCCACATCAAGCAAGAGTTTTTACAATGAGAATATGGAAACAGTTCAATTTAGCCAAAGATTATGGATTTCCACAACTAACCATTGGAATAGTGAAGCAGAAAATACAATAAAGAATCAGAATCCACCACTTATCAGAATTAGTTTAACAGATTTAGAGAACTCTAATGTTGATTGGGATAAGTTGGTAAATGGAGAAGAAGGAAAATCAGCAAGAAAACAAAAGAAAACCCCAAGAGAGCACCAAAATAAAGCCATTTCTAATGTAAATGAGCATTTTAAGAATAATGACAGAGGCAAGTTAATAATGGCTTGTGGCTGTGGTAAGACCTATACATCCTTAAAAATTGCTGAAAAAGAAACCAATGGAAGTGGATTGGTGTTATTTTTAGTTCCCTCAATAGCATTATTAGGGCAGACATTAAGAGAATGGTGTGCTGAATCAGAAAAGCCAATTTACCCTATTTGTATTTGTTCAGACCCAGCTATTACCAAAAAAACAGATAGTGATGATATGAGTGTGGTTGATTTAGCACTGCCTGCATCAACCAATGTTCCAAATATTATTCATCAATATGAGTTGGCAAAACAACAGCATAAAGATGGAATGATTGTTGTATTCTCTACATATCAGTCAATTGATGTTATATCCAAAGCCCAAGTGGCCATAAACAAAAGACAAAAGGATTTTTGTATATTTGATTTGGTAATTTGTGATGAAGCCCATAGAACAACTGGTGTTATATTAAAAGATAAAGAGGAAGCAGCATTTACAAAAGTCCATGATAATACTTGTATTGTGGCTAAAAAAAGAATGTATATGACTGCAACCCCAAGATTATATACAGATGCAAGTAAACAGAAAGCCCAAGCCAATGATGCAATATTATGTTCAATGGATGATGAAAGAATCTATGGACAAGAAATGTACAGGATTGGATTTGGCGAAGCAGTATCTAAAAATTTATTAGCAGATTATAAGGTATTGATTTTAACCTTAAAAGAAGAACAGATACCATCTGCCCTACAAAATGTTATTTCAGACAAGAGCAATGAAATCAATACAGATGATATTAGTAAGTTAATTGGTTGCATAAATGCTTTATCTAAAAGAGTTTTATCTACTGATGAAGCATTTAATGATGATAAATCCCCTATGACAAAAGCAGTTGCATTCTGCCAAAATATTAAGGTTTCACAAAAAATCAGTGGAATGTTTAATAATCATAAAGATGCTTATTATGACAGTTTAACCCAAGAAGAAAGAAGCCAATTAGTTGGGGTTGAAGCCAAACATATTGATGGCACAATGGGGGCAAGCCAAAGAGATGAGTTATTATCTTGGTTGAAAAATACCTCAAAAGACAGCAATGAATGTCATATATTGACTAATGTTAAGTGTTTATCAGAAGGTGTTGATGTTCCATCACTTGATGCAGTTATGTTCTTATCTGCCAAGAATAGCCAAGTTGATGTAGTGCAATCAGTTGGTAGAGTTATGAGAACAGCACCTAATAAAAAATATGGATATATAATTATTCCTATTGTTGTTCCATCAGGTGTAAAGCCAGAAGAAGCATTGGATGATAATGAGAGATATAAGGTTGTTTGGACAGTTCTTAATGCTTTAAGAGCCCATGATGATAGGTTTAATGCTGAAATCAATAAGATTGATTTGAATAAAAAGAAGAATAACAAGATTATTGTTGGTGGAATTGGCAGTAAAGCAATAGATTCTGATGATGATACAAGAACCACAACAACAGAAGGAACACAATTAGCATTACCATTACCAGAGATTGACCAATTACAAAATGCAATTTATGCCAAAATGGTGCAAAAGGTTGGAAACAAAAGATATTGGGTTCAATGGGCACAAGATGTTGCACAGATAGCACAAAGATATATTGAAAGAATTAACTTACTAATTGCAACAGATGGCAAGCATAAAAAAGCATTTGAGAGTTTATTGAAGGGCTTACAAAAGAATATTAACCCGTCTGTATCAAAAGAAGAAGTTGTACAGATGTTAGCACAACATCTGATAACTCAACCAGTATTTGAGGCATTATTTGAGAATTATTCATTTGTGCAAAACAATGCTGTGTCTAAATCTTTGCAGAAAATGATTGATTTGCTTGAAGAGCAAGCAATGGATAAAGATGCAGAAACCTTAAATAAATTCTATGAATCAGTAAAAGAAAGGGTTGAAGGCATTGATAATGCCGAAGGTAAGCAAAAGATTATAGTTGAATTATATGACAAGTTCTTCAAAACAGCATTTCCAAAAGTTGTTGAACAATTAGGTATTGTATATACACCTGTTGAAGTCGTTGATTTTATCAATCATTCGGTAGCAAAGGTCTTAAAAAAAGAGTTTAACCGCAATCTTTCGGACGAGAATGTGCATATTCTCGACCCATTTACAGGCACGGGAACATTCATCACCAGATTGATACAGACAGGTTTGATTGATAAAGAAGCATTGCCTCGCAAATATGCAAATGAACTTCACGCTAACGAAATAGTATTACTGGCATATTACATCGCCTCTATCAACATTGAAAATGCTTATCACGATGCAGTAGGTCAAGAAAACGGATACAAACCGTTTAATGGTATATGCTTAACCGATACTTTCCAATTAGGTGAATCAGATAGTGCCGATGAATTGTTTTCTGATATGTTGCCACAAAATTCTGAAAGAGTTATTGAACAAAAGAAGTTACCTGTTCGTGTAATCATCGGCAACCCACCATATTCCGTGGGTCAAAAGTCTGCTAACGATAACGCACAGAATCAGAAATATCCAATACTTGATGGCAGAATAGCGGATACTTATGTTAAGATGACTAATGCTACTAACAAAAATGCCTTGTATGATAGTTATATCAAAGCATTCCGTTGGTCTTCTGACCGCATTGATAATGAACACGGCGGTATTGTCGCATTCGTTTCTAACGGTAGTTGGTTAGATAATCAAGGTATGGATGGTTTCCGTAAATGCTTGGAACAAGAGTTCAGTTCAATTTATGTTTTCAATCTTCGTGGTAATTGTAGAACATCTGGTGAGTTGAGAAGAAAAGAAGCGGGTAATGTTTTTGGGCTTGGAAGCAGAACACCTATTTCCATAACTATCTTGGTAAAACATCCCAATAAAAATCCTGATAAAAAAGCAACAATTTACTATAATGAAGTTGCTGATTATATGACAAGAGAGGAAAAATTAGCATTAGTGGCACAATATAAAACTATTACTAATTCTAAAATGCCCTTAAAAGCCTTAAAGCCTAATGAACATAATGATTGGTTAAATCAGAGAAGTGATTTATTTAGTTCATATATTCCGATTGGAGATAAGGATGATAAGTGTATATTCAGCATAGATTCTATCGGTCTTACGACAGGTAGAGATGCTTGGTGTTGTAATTTTTCAAAAGAAGTTTTAAGCAAAAGCATAAGACAAAGCATTGATTTCTATACAAAGCAACTAAACGAATATACAGAAAAACTGTCTCTGAACAAATCATTAACTATTGAGGAGTTTATTGACACTAACCCAGCAAAAATAAGTTGGTCAAGAGGACTAAAAAATAAGTTCAAGAATGGTTCAAAAATACAATATAATGATGATAGTATTGTGTATATGAGTTATAGAGCATTTACAAAGAACTATGTATATTACGATAGTTGTCTTAACGAATATCTTTACAAAACAAGCAAAATCTTTCCAACGAGGACAACAAGTAATTTAGTCATTGCAGTGTCATCAGCAGGTTCAAATAAAGGGTTATCAGTTCTAATTTCAAACAATATATGTGATGCCCATTACAATGGAGATACTCATTGTTTTCCTCTCTATTACTATGAAGAAAATAAAGGAAATATAGGAACTTTATTTGACCAAGGTAAAGAAAATTATATCAGAAGAGACGGAATAACCGATTTTATATTGGAACAATGCAGAACAAGATATGGTCATAAAGTCAGCAAAGAAGATATATTCTATTATGTTTATGGTTTATTGCATTCCAAAGATTATAGAGAGCAATTTGCAGCAGATTTGAAGAAAATGTTGCCAAGAATACCTCTTGTTGATGTTCCTAATGATTTCTGGGCGTTTAGCAAGGCAGGAAGAGAATTAGCAGAATTACATTTGAACTATGAATCAGTGCCTGCTTACCCAGATGTAAAGGTCATTGGAGAAGATAGTGAAAAATATTATGTTGAGAAGCTATCATTTGGCAAAAATGGCAAAGAAGTTGATAAATCAACCTTAATTTACAATTCATATATCAGAATAGAAAATATACCATTAGAAGCATATGATTATGTTATCAATGGTAAATCTGCAATAGAATGGATTATGGATAGGTACCAAGTTAAGGTTGATAAAGATAGTGAAATTAAGAATGACCCTAATGATTGGGGATTGGAGCATAATAACCCAAGATATATCCTTGACTTGATTTTATCCATCATAACAGTTAGTATGGCAACTAATGAAATTGTTAAAAGATTGCCTAACCTGGATTTGAAGTAATATGGATATATGTAAGTTTTTATCTAATTTATTAGGTAAAGAGTTCAAAGAGAAAGAACCTATTGCTAATACAGCAATAGAACAAGTATCTGAACCTTTACCAACAGTAGATTATGAATTAGATGAAAACCAACAAGAGTTATTTGACCTAATAGAGAATACTAATCAGAATATTTTTATTCAAGGTCAAGCAGGTAGTGGTAAATCAACATTTATCAACTATTTGAAAGCATATTCAAGCAAAAGAATCAGAGTTGTATGCCCAACAGCAGTTGCTGCCATAAACATTGGGGGTTCAACCATACATTCATTGTTTAATCTTCCTTTATCAGATTTTTTTATATTTGATGAGTTAATTAAAACTCCAAGAAAGAAACTAAAATCAATTTTATTAAAGACAGATTTACTAATTATTGATGAAGTATCTATGGTTAGACCAGATATGTTGGATGCAATTGACCTATTATCAAAACAATTAAGAGAAAAAGATGCTCCATTTGGTGGATTACAATTGTTATTAGTCGGAGATTTATGCCAATTGCCACCAGTAATAAAATCTAATACATATGATGTATTCAAAAGGACATATGGTTATAGAATGCCATATTTTTTTGATTCCAATGCTTATAAAAATGGTAATTTTAAGAAAATAGAACTTACAAAAGTATATAGACAAGAAGATACAGAATTATTAGAAAACCTAATAAACATCAGAAAACATATCAATATTGAGGATTCTATTGCTTATTTTAATACTTGTAAAATAACTGATAAGAACATTTTAAATACAGCAATAACAATTACCCCATATAGAAATATAGCAGAAAATATAAATCAGAAGAGATTGGGAGATTTGCCATCAGAGGTTCATACTTATGTATGTCAGACCAAGGATTCATTTGATGATGCCAAAGATGCACCAGCACCAAGGGTATTAACCTTAAAAGTTGGAGCATTGGTTATATTTAATAAAAATAATAATCCAATATGGATAAATGGAACAAGTGGTATTGTTGAAGAATTGGAAGAAGATGTTATTAAGGTTAGAATCCTAAATAATGACACAGTTGTTCCTGTTAAAAGAGAAGAATGGAAAAATTATGCCTATGATTATGATAGAGATACAGGAGCCGTTGTAGAAAAAGAAATTGGGTCATTTATTCAGTTTCCATTGCAATTGGGTTATGCTCTAACTATTCATAAAGCACAAGGTAAGACATTGGACAAAGTTATTATAGAAATGAGTAAAGGAGCATTTGCCTCTGGGCAGTTATATGTTGCATTAAGTAGAACAAGGCATAAAGCCGATATTCATATACCTAAAAGAATTGATGAAGCAGATATTATAATAGATGACAGAATTGTTGAGTTTTTAGAATAAAAAAAGCACAGAAATGGAAGTTCTGTGCTTTTTTGCATTTAAAATGCTTTATCTTTCTATATAACTATACACAGTTGGTCTTGTGATGTTGAATTGTCTTGCAATTTTAGCAATAGGCATTCCTTGTTTATGGAGGGCATTCAACTCAACAACTTGTTCTTTTGATAACTTATTTTTACCGCCTTTATATTTTCCTTTCATTTTTGCTAATGCGATACCTTCTCTTTGCCTTTCAAGAAGGATGCCCCTTTCAAGCTCTGCAACTGCTCCCAACATCGTCATCATCATTTTTTGATATGGGTCTTGTTTTCCATCCCCTTTGAAAGTCAAATTTTCCTTATGAAAAATAATCGTTGCTCCCTTGGAAGTAATATCCTCAACCAGATTAAGCAAATCACGAGTATTTCTCGCCAAACGACTCATTTCGTGAATATTAATGATGTCCCCAGAACGGATATTGGACAACATTGCCTGTAATTGGGGACGATTTGTATCCTTACCACTAATTTTATCTTCATATATCCTATCACAAACGACATCCCTTAACTGCCGTTCAGTATTTTGCTCAACTGTGGAAACTCGTATATAATTAAAAATCATTATCCTAAATATGTAAAATTTATATTTAAGAATATATTTTACATTTGTAAAATTGTCAAGCAAAACAACTTAGATTTTACACTTTTGAAAATGTAAAAATAGGGTATAGTTGGATTTGATATGACAAAGTCAAGATTTGAAAAAAATTATATAAATGTTTACTATTAATGCTTTTAACTGTACATATAGGCATACCTATTTAGAGGGAGTAAAAGTTTGTATATATCAAATATAAAAATCCATAATTATAGATTATTAAAAAATTTTAGTCTGGATTTAAATAAAAGTTTTTCACTAATTTTAGGAAAAAATAATACAGGAAAAACTTCACTTATATCTTTATTAGACAAATTTATAAATAAAGAAACTTTTGTTTTTAATGATTTTAGTTTGACTTTTCAGGAAACATTAAAAAATGAAATATCCCAAACAATAGCTCCCGAAGATTATACAGAACATTCTTTAAGTCTTGAACTGACAATTAAATACAATGGAAATGATAATTTAGCAAATTTTGCTAATTTAATTTTAGACCTAGACCCTGAAATTAATTGTGTTCATATACTATTTAAATATTATCTAAGTTATGATGGTTTTCTGCAATTAAAAACGGATTATGAAACATTTAAAAAAGAGGTAAAAAATAAATTTAAAAAGATACCTGATAATGAAAGATTTAGCCTAACAAACTTCTTAAAAAAGAATATAAAAAAATATTTCAACATTCAAAGTTATTCAGTTGAACACAATAATCCTGAAAATATGAAAGAAATTAATAAAGAAGATATACGCAAAATAATAAACCTTAAAATCATTAAAGCAACAAGAGAAGTCAGTAATGATAGTGGAACACAAACTCTTTCAAGATTATCTTGTAATTATTTTAATAGTTCAGAAGAAATAGATGAAGCAAGGCGTAGTCTTCAAATACAATTAATGGATACAGATAAATATCTTGATGAAATTTATGAAAAAATATTTAACTCCATTAAGGAAAACTTTAATAAATTTACCAATTATAAACCAAATCTTTCAATAAAATCTTTTCTAAAAGAAGACAGTCTTTTAGAAAACAATACACAAATCCTTTATAATCAAGGCACTGGAATTCTTCCCGAAGAATTTAATGGTCTTGGATATATGAATTTTTTTGCAATTCTTTTTGAACTTCATATACAATTAAGAGACATCAGAAAATCCTGTATTGAAAATGATGGAAAGGGAATAATAAATCTTCTTTTTATTGAAGAACCCGAAGTCCATACACACCCTCATATGCAATATATTTTCATAAAAAACATTGAAAGTTTGATAAAAAACGAAATAAGCAAAGGAATCACCAATATACAAACTATTGTTACAACACATTCAGCACACATAGTATCCTTATGCGATTTTAATTACATAAAATATTTTCTTAATATGGGAGATAATATTAAAGCGAAGAATCTTAATTTGTTGAAAGGAAAGAACGGAACATCAAATGATAAAGAAGCTCTTTCTCGTTTCAAATTTTTTAAACGTTATTTAACTGTAAATACAGCTGAAATATTTTTTGCTGATAAAGTGATTTTTATCGAAGGAACAACAGAAAGAATACTATTACCTCAATTTATAAGAAAAATCGATGCAGCAAATATCGAAAATCCTAATTACCATCCACTTGCATCTCAGCATATTTCGATTATTGAAGTGGGTACATATTCTTATTTATTTGAAGAACTTATAAAATTTTTAGATGTCAAAGCATTAATAATAACAGATATTGATGCTATAAATAGTGAAACAAAAGAAAAAATATCACTAGATAATCCCAACGCAAATGTTACAAGCAACCCAACACTAAAACATTTCTTGAAAACAGACAAATTGCAAGAGCTATTAAACAAGTCGTTTTCTGAAAAGACCATTAATGATAAAATTCACATTACATATCAAACAGAAGTGGAAGGCTATAAGCCACGAAGTTTTGAGGACGCATTTATCAAACAAAATTATAGTTTTATAAAAAACAATAAAGAAAACTTCGATTCAATCGTAAATAAGAAAAAAATTAACGATACCCCAGATTTTTATGAGATTGCTAATAAATGCATTGACAATAAAGCATCATTTGCTTGCGATATACTCTATCACAAACAAGATTGGGAAATTCCAACTTATATTAAAGAGGGATTAGAATGGTTAGCTCAATAGAGAGTTTAGAAAAAATTAAAGATTGTTTAAAAAACAAAAAGGATTTTGTTTTAAATGGCGGTGCTGGAAGTGGAAAGACATACTCCCTTGTAGAAACAATAAAATATTTATATGAAGAAAATAAAAATGCAAGAATAGCGTGCATAACATACACTAATATTGCCACCAATGAAATAAAAAACAGAATTCCTAATAAAACTCTTTGGGTATCCACAATACACGATTTCTTATGGGAAAATATAAAATCTTTTCAAAAAAATTTAAAATCAGCATTAATCGAATTGATAGAACAAGATATTATTAAATTAAATTCCTCTGCTACCAATATAAGCTTTTCTTGGGATAGAATTGAAAGCATCCAATATAAAGAATATCGAAAACTACAAGAAGGTATTATTTCTCATAACGACATTCTTACACTATCTCACTACATTTTCAACAAATACCCATTACTTAGTAAAATAGTTGCAGATAAGTTTCAATATATATTTATTGATGAATATCAAGACACAAACAAGCAAATAGTTGAAACCTTTATAGATAACATTAGCACGAAAAATAATGTTATTGGGTTATTTGGAGATTCGATGCAAGCAATTTATAGTTCAGGCATTGGAGATGTTAATGATTACATTGAAAGTGGAAAATTAGTAAACATAAAAAAGGATGATAATTTTCGATGCTCAATTAATGTGATAAAACTAATTAACAAATTGCGAACCGATTTATATCAGGAACCAGCAAAAAAAGATAGTAATAAAAACATATTAAATAAAATTGGGACAGCAAAATTTATTTATAGCCATTCTCCCAATTTTAATATACAGGAAATAAAATCAAATGATGTCTTCAAAGATTGGAATTTCAACGATACAGCAAAAACCAAAGAATTATATTTAACCCATAGATTAATTGCTATTCAAAATAATTTTCAAAATTTATTTGCGGCTTTCAATAAATTTAACAAAGATAAAATTACAGGTGATGATAAAGATAATTTATTGAAACATATCCTTAGAATTCAAAATGTGATTTCTCTTTATGATACTAGAAATTATAGTGAGTTAATGAAAAATATTGATGTAAAAATAGTATCGTTAAAAGATAAAGCTATAATTAAAGAAAAAATAGATGCATTACGAATTGAAACCAACAAAACAATAGAAGCTGTAATAAAAAAAGCAAATATGCTTAATTTAATTAAAATTGATGACAATATTACTCCCTATTTGACAAATGATGAGAATCTAACAAGTAAAGAGCACAGTCTATATTGCGATGTTAAAGATATAAACTTTTCAGAAGTTGTAAATTTTTATAATTACGATAATAATAATTCTATTTATTCGACACAACACGGTGTAAAAGGAGCTGAATTTGAAAATGTCTTAATCATATTAGATAATGGCAGATGGAATCAATATAATTTTGAAAAATTATTTACAAATGAAGGCAACGAAAATGTCATAAAAAATACATTAAAAATCTTTTATGTGGGATGTTCTCGTGCGGAAAATAATTTGGCTGTCTTTTACTACAAACCATCTCTTCCCGTTATAACAAAAGCCAAAGAGCTATTTGGTTCTGATAATGTAATTTTAATTTAAATGAATTCCATTATTAGAATGGTTCTTTATCCAATCTATAAAATATAAATCTATTCTTTCAAAACTCTTTTAATCACCTGATGCATATTGGTATAAGGACAACCATTTTCTTCTAATGCCAAGCTATCCGCATTAGCTATTGCGGTATCTAAATTGTCTTTCAAATCATTAAAAATATCTGTTTTTGCCTTCAATTGCTTAACTGTATACTGGGTTTGGAAGCTTCTATTATATTCGGATTGGAATGTTTCACAGCATTCTCTGGCATCTCTAAACGGCTGGTTAGTTCTTTTAAAATGCAATAAAAGCCAATATTCATAACAAGGAATTGAAACAGCCTCTACGAAACCGGCCTTCTGACATTGAGTGATAACTTTCTTAAATTTTTCATCATCACAATCGTCTTTATCAAAAAGACAATAAATTTGTACGATTCCTTCGTCTTTAAACAGTTTCTGCTTTTCTTTTGCACTTCTTAAAACATTTTCAGGGCTTGTCCCATCTGCTTCTTCGGCTTTAATATTAATACCTTTGGCTCTTCCCAATCCCTGCATATAGTATTTTGAAGATTTACTGTCCTCACAAATAAACAGATGCAAGGGGCGTAATTGTTTATTTCGCTGAGTCCTAGCCATCGTTTAGTCTCCATTGATGTTGGGAATAGCCCCAAAGATGCCATACATATATTCATTATAAAAAGCACCTTTTTTTCTTTTGATTTGTTTGAAATCACTCAAAGAATATAAATCGCTGGAATAGCCATTTTCCTTGGATACAAACCAAATTTGGTCTCTGGTCAGATGCTCCCCATCCATCAAATAGTGGGCGTGAGAAGTGAAGATAAGCTGTGCTCCTTTCGGATTTGTTTCGGGATTATTAAATAAGCTAACTAAATATTTTACCAAATGAGGGTGTAAAGATTTATCAAGCTCATCAATAAAAAGTATTTTGCCATTTTCCAACACAGGTAAAACATCATCAGATAAAGCCAATAAAATAATTGTTCCTTCTGATTCCTCTTCTTCAAAATTGAATGCGACTTCTTTTCCGTTTTCATTTTTATGTATGGAAAAAAGCCCATCTCTGTTAGAAACTAATCTATCAATATGAATATCCGCTTTGTTTAAAAACTTTGTTTTTTCTTCTAAATCAAGGTCTCTTTTGGTAATATCACTTCTCAAACTTAATTCATACGGAGTTGAAAGAATTGCAATATCCATAACTATCCAATTATAGATATTCAATATATGTGGGTCTTGGATATTTCTATTATTCACAAATTCACTAATCAAAAGCCTATTTTTTAAGGTTTGTTTTGCAAATTCTTTATCCAAACCATATGGGCTAACAAAATCTTCTGATGTCCGCTTGAATAAACACTTTTCTCTTTTATCTTCTGAAAGTTCGGTGTAAAAAGCTTCTTCTTTCACAATTTCAGTATCATTTAATTCTATAAGATATCTGTAAGCTATTCCATTTTTAATAAATTCACATTCAAATTTTGAATTTTCTTGTTTATCATAGAGCTTATATGAGGGGAGTTCCATTGCTTCATTCAATCTTTTTAAATAGCTGCTTTCTATTAAATGCTGAAAGTAGTTCATTGCTTCAATAAAATTAGACTTACCAGAAGCATTGGCTCCAAAAATTGCTGATGTTCTATAAACGCAAGGTGCTTTTTTATAACCAGTTTCAACAGCATTGCTAATGGAACCATTATTGGTTAATGGTTCCATTGAAAATTCGGCCTCATCTTTAAAGCTTTTATAATTACTAAATTTGAAGTTTATCAACATATAATCACCATTCTTTGCTTAAAATTTACATGGATTAATTGTTAATATAGTAATTATGATAAAATAAGTCAAACAATAAAGTTGTCAAAGTTAACTTTTTGGCGTTCAATATATGCATTTAAATCGTCAATAGCATAACGGACAGCGTTGCCTATTTTTACATAGGGGATACTATATTTTTGTTTGTATCTCCAAGTTTCAAGTGTCCTTTTAGAAAGACCTAGGTAGAAGGCTGCATCTTCACTGTTTAATAATTTAGGCTGAATATTTGTCTTTTTCATAATAATTATTCCTCAGTAATTGTATTATTTAATTAATTCTTTGATTTTTGAAGCGACCAGTTCACTGGCTGATTTCGTTGCTTCATCAACAATTTTGGAATAGATTTCTGTTGATTGCATTGATTTGTGGGTTAGAGATTTGGCAATAATAGGCAAGGAAATGCCATTAGAAGCCTGATATGAACCAAATGTTCTTCGCAAGTCATGGAATCTTAAATTGGTAATTTTATCTGCCTCACAATCAAATTCAGCATTTATCTTATTCAATAGTGCTTTCCAAGATTTTTTAATATCTGTAATGTGTCCTGATGATGATTTTTGCTTTTCAGATTTTTTCGGAGAAGGAAAGACCCATTCATTATTATCAATTCGCTCATTCTTACGGCGATTGAGGATTTTCATTGCTTCTTTGTTTAAATAGATGAAAGCATCTTCACCATTTTTAGCGTTTTTTCCTTCTATAAACCATTGATTACTCATGAAGCTAATATCTTTCCAATTCATAGCCATAACATTACTCTTTCTTGCTCCTGTGAGAAGAGAAAGCATGACAATATCTTGAACATATTGTTCACAAGTTTTAAGCTGGCGATAAAAAACAGGAAGCTCTTCGGGTTGTATAAATCTACTTCTTTTGACGGATTTATGTTTATGAATGCCTATGGTAGGATTTTGACCGTTCCATCCCCAACTAATCATTTTATTAAACATAGCTCTGATAAGTTCTAAAACATGATTTGCTTGATAATTTCCATTAGTATCAGAAATTCTGTTGAACAATACTTTAATATCATCTTTTTGTATTTGGGTGATTTTTTTATTAAATAGGTTTTTACAATATTGAATGTTATATTCATCATTTCGGCATGAAGAGGCTTTCTTCTCTTTTAGACTGTATTTGTTTTTAAATTCCTCATACATTTCGTAGAAAGTAATATCTTGCTTGAATTGGCGTTTTTGTTCTGCTGGGTTGATACCATTCTCTATGTCTGCCTTTAAGGTCTTAGCGATGCTTCTGGCTTTATCAATAGCCATATCTGGAAATCTTCCAATTTTGATTTTGAGAGTTTCTGTATTAACTTTTTTGAGAAGATAGAAGGTTTTTGTTCCTGTTGGCGTAATTTGAAGATAGAGTTTATCTTCGTTCATATCATAGTATACGGCTCTTGATTGGGATGGAATAGGGAGATTAATTAGAGTATTTTTAGTAAAATTTATTCTATTTTTAGTTGTCTTTTTCATTATTATTCCTTTTTTAATATAATTATAATCTTTGATAATAGGTAATTAGTTCAACTTTGCAGTTCTTTACTGTTCAACCAATTTACAGTTTATTTATACTGCTTTTATCAAAGATTGTCAATATTATTCAATAGGTTAAATGAAAAAATATGTGTTTTGCAATAAGGGCAAAAATGGTCAAAATGGTTCAACTACGGTTCAACCACAGAGGTAAAAAATGAGCGTTTTTTAGCGTATTTAGGCGTATTCTTGAAAATTATAACACATTGATTTTACTTGTAACACGTTGAAAATAGCAACATTTAAATGCCAGCCCTAAATGCTCATAACCTGAAGGTCGTAGGTTCAAATCCTGCCCCCGCAACCAACAGAAAAAAGAGGCTTTGAGAGAAATCTCAAGGCCTTTTTTGTTTGCCTGATTATTATGGAAAAAAGGTTAGGTTGTGAAATTGTTGAATTATTTCTTACCTGCACCATATCCCATTTGTGTCTGTCTTGTTTCAGCAGAGAATGAGGGAGAATGTTTGTGCGTGTTGATATTGTTCTGATTTCAACCTTTGTATTGGTTCCGTCTTTGGTTTTTGCCGCTGATTATAACGTTCCGGAGGGAGGAACGCTTGCCAAGGCCATTGCGGAGGCCAATGCCAATAAGGACGGGGATATGTATGAAATTGAAATCTCCGGCACTTCGGCAGATTCGGGAAATGTCAAAAACAGTGCGGCGATAGTCGGAAATCCGTCGGCGGTATTGTCAGGCTCGCTTGCCTTTAACGGTACCGGTGTTCGTTCCGAAATCAGCAATCTGGTGTTTACGTCCGGGACTGTCGGTGCAGTTGCCAACGGGACTTTGGGGTTGGGCGAAGCGCAGGATTTGACGATAACTTCCGTCGCCTTTGAGCAAAGAACCGGCAACGGCTATGGCGGCGGGGTTGTTAATCTCGGCAATATGATCATACAAGGCAACAGTTCCTTTTCGGAGAACAGGGCTGATGTCGGCGGGGCAATTTATAATTCGAAAGTGTTGGATATTTCGGATACGTCTTTTCTGAATAATACGGCTTCCGGTTCCGGCGGCGCGATTAACAGTTCAGGTACGATGAGTATTGTAAACTCGACTTTTGACGGTAACCGTTCCGTTTCTTCTTACGGCGGCGCGATTAATTCGTCGGGGACGGCCCGGATAAGCGGAAGCGTTTTCAAAAACAACAGAGCTTCGGAAGGCGGAGCCGTTTATACGTCCGGCAATAATGCTTCTTTAACGGTTGCAGACACTCAGTTTATCGGCAATTATACCACGATTAATTCCCAGGGCGTTTCGGATTACGGTGGTGCAATCAACAGCGTCGGCAAGCTGAATATCGTTAATGCGCTGTTTGCTGACAATTATGCAACGGAAGCCGGGGCTGTCAAGCTGAGAAGAGGGAGCACCGAAAGTATTATTGCTGCCAGCGAGTTTAAAAACAATTATGCAGTTGTTCGCGACGGCGGCGCCATAGTTCACAGCGACGGCACATTGCAGATAGATGGTACGAAATTTACCGGTAACGAGTCCCAAAAAGGCAGCGGCGGTGCAATTTTTACGGATGCTGCTTTGACGGTTTCCGGTGGCAGTTTGTTTGTAGGAAACAGGGCTGCTGATAATGGCGGCGCCATTAGTGTT
>ULNI01013763.1_pt1 | contig 15414 bp, 15 predicted proteins | sample 1951881 | NCBI WGS metagenome assembly ULNI01 (sample SAMEA4835573, study PRJEB28245) | human gut metagenome | biome: gut microbiome; material: fecal sample | place: Denmark | collected 2008
ATAAAATTATATATTATCTTTAATCTCAATAAGACAAAGTTTATGATCAAAATTATTTTCTAATATTTCTTTTGAATTAATATTTATTTTGTCACTAACTATAATATGATCTAATTGCTTATTTTTTCTAGTTTGAACATTTATTAAATCTTTACAATTTTTCATTATATTTGGAAAAATATTATTAACATTATCATAATTAAAATCACCGCATAAAATAAAGTCAGAATTTAATTCATATTCACTATTAAATTTTTTATCTGCTGTTTCAAATATTTCAATATAGTCTAACGGATTCTTTTTAAATACATGAAATGGTAAACAGTGTCCTGTAATAATCTTATAATTTTTAATGGTTGCAATAATAAAACCTTTATCATGTGAATAATATGTTATATTACTATCTACTGAATATACTAAATTAGGGTTATCTAGCATAAATAATTCTGAATTTTTTATTTCATATTTTGAGCAAATCACAACACCCATTCTACATCCAATATTTATATGTGAGTCTGATAACTCATATTGAATATTATATTTAAGTTCTGAATTTTGTTTAATATATTTAGCTATAGGAGGTAAGTAGTCAGATTTTATTATTGCTTCTTGCAAACATAAAATATCTATATCTTCTTCTTTACTTCTTTTTAATATGTATTCATAAGAAGAATAATCTAATTTTCCATCTTTGTTTGTTTCATCTTCACCAATATTCCAAGTAGCAATTCTCATTCTAACACCTCCAAAATATCATTCATATTGTTAATAGTTTTAAAGTCACTTTCTGAAAATTTTCCATATCTATCCATTAATAATAAATTAAATCCATATTCTTTAGCTTTTTGCAAAATATGTCTTCTATCATCAACATAAAGTGATTCACTAGGATTAACATCTTTGTATTTTTCAATAAATATATCAAATAGTTTTTCTTCTTTTATTGTTGTAAACATAGAAGATATTATGATACCTTTGAAATATTTATCTATATCTTTATTCTTTAATACTCTAAAAGATGATGGCCATCCATTTGAAATAATATATAGATTATAATTTTTTGATAATTTTTCTAATACTGGCTTATCATCATCAAAGAATATAAATTTATCATCATTGTAAACACAATCATCAGCTAATTTATTTGCAACATCTATACTTGTGTTAAGATAATTTATATCTTTCAAAACATTGTAGTAATAATTTGAAAACATTTCATGTTCTTCTTTTTCGGTTTTAGGTTCTTGTGTGTGTAAGTATAAGTATTTTTTTAAACTTAATTTTAATCTTTCTTCATCCACTAAACTTTTATCCACAATATTCCAAAAGTTAGTAGTAATAAACCAATGCCCACTTTTAGGTTCTGCCAGTACACCACCTATATCAAATATAATATTTTTCATTGTTCCTCCTAAAATAAATCAAACAAATCAAAAAGCGATATTAAATCATAATTTCCTTTTTGATTATCCTTTTTTAATTTCATTGTACCACGTGTGTTTTTTCCATCATCTATCTCTCTGTCAGTCCAATAAGTTCCAATTAACTTCTCATCTTTGTATTCTATATTTGATACCCCAAAGTGCATAGGATTTTTTTGTCTTAAATTAACTGGAGCTTCATTTTTATATAAATACTGTAATTCCATTCTATTAAATTCATTGACAACTATTTCATTAATTTCACTATAACTTTTTGATTCTTTGGTTTCTAGTACAATTTTATACTTATCAAAACTTTGCTTAATTATTACTTTTTCTATTTTATGTTCTTTATTATCATAATTAGATATCAACGTTCCAGTCCAAATTCCTTGTATATTTTTTATACCAGTTATATTTTGAACAAATTTAATTTTCCAAAGCCATTTTTTAAACACCAATAGTTCTAATAATGTTGAAGTAATTGCATATCCTACTGAATCCAGAATTGATATATCAAAAATATTGTTCAATAATACATAAAATAATATAAAATTTATTATAGGTAATAAAATAATAATTTTTTCTTTATTCATTTATATACTCCTTCATTGCTCTGATAAATTTTTTATAAATATCTTCTTTTTTATTACTTTCAATTCCAAATATATATTTAATTTCATTAACTTCTTTCCAATAATCCATAGATTCGTTTATAAATGTTGTTATCATATTAGATAAATTAGAGGAATATTTTGCATCAATATACTGATATATTTTATCATTAGGTATATTATATACCATACATTCAAGTACAAATCCTTTTATTTCTTTACTTTCTGATATATTAGCATCTTGCATATCATACATGATTTTTTTGAATATTCTAACCATTTTTTTATACATATAATTTGTAGATGTATTTTTTTTATTTCCATTTTCTATATGAATTTTAGGATAATTTATTACATTAGTACCATCTAATGCAGTGTATGCTATACCTTCTTTATAGTTATCTTGATTTATATAATATCTATATTGAAATGCAACAACTACATCAGCGTCAGTAGTATTAGTATTTGATAAAATTCTTATTGCTTTGTTTTTATCTATGACTCTATTACTACCAAATTTTTTTATTAATGCTTGCTTAATACTATTTCTTAATTCCATATATGAAAGTGTTGAATCAGAATATCTACCATCTAATGAATATCCATCTGGCATATGATAGCGAAATACATTTTTATACATTACGCATATATCTACATCACTATTTTGCTTTACATTTGTATTATTTGCATAAGAACCTTGTAGAAATATTTCGTAATTATTTAAACTCATCTTATTGTCTCTAGTTTCGTTATAATAAGTCTGTATTGCCTCTTTAACCATTCTAATCATATTTTGACATCTTTGATTTTCAGATTCACTGATTGGTTTAGTAAAACCCTCTAATTGACTTTCAGTATATCTCATCATATTCCTCCTTAAAAGTAAAAAAAGTATCATAATTTTAATGATACAAATCTATTTTAATTATACTATATTTAGACATTTTTTTCCATACTCCCATTGAAATTTAATAATAATTCATATATAATATTTTTAGAAAGAGAGCGTTATGGTTCGTAAGCTGTTGCTTAACCGCTCCATTGAGAGAATTACTCACACTTTGTGTGAGTTTTATTTTTATAGAATATGTTAATATGAATAAATACACTTTATTGCTAATAAATGGCTAAATTATGATAAAATTATATTGAGGTGTATTTATGTTAAACAATATAACAACAAGTTGTGAATATGTATCATTTAATTCAAAACATGTATCTATTAATTTAGAAAAGTTAAATAGCTTAGTTGAGAGTATCAATGATATAAAAATGGAACACTGGTTATCATCTTCTCCATTTGGACTATTAGATTTACCGGTTGAAACAATTATAAATTTTTTATTAGTATATGAAGCAATTGACTTCTCATTTTGGGGAAGCCCTAAATGGTCTATTGATACAGAATATGGAAATTTAGATGGTTCTATAGCATTATTATATGCAATACTAAAATATGTAAAAGAAAATAAAACCACTGATTTTTCCACTATGGAAAAAAATGAATTTAAAAGTATTTTAAAAGGAAATATTCAAATACCTTTATTTGAAGAAAGGTTCAGAATAATAAAAGAAGTAAGTCAAATAGTTAATGATAAAATGAATGGTAATTTTTATAAATATATTCAAAAAATAAATTCAGATTATGAATTGTTTGAGTTGATTGTAAATAATTTTTCAAATTTTAAAGATGAAAGAATATACAATGGACAAACTATATATATTTATAAATTAGCGCAATTATTAACATCTGATATTCTTCATATAAGAAAAATGAAAGAAAATATAGATGTAGATTATAGTCACTTAGTTGGCTGTGCTGATTACAAAATACCTCAAATTTTAAGAGCAATGGGAATACTAGTTTTTGATGATGAATTATCAAAAATTGTAGATAATCAAACTGAATTACCTATAAATTCAGAATATGAGGTTGAAATAAGAGCAAATATGTTAACAGTTATAAATATGATTAACAAACAATTATACAACAAATTTGATCGTATAGATATAAATGATTACTTGTTTATGAAGAAAAAAGATAAAACACTTGCATTAAAACCATATCATTTAACTAGATGTACTAATTATTAATAAAAACGTAACACAGAAATGTGTTCTTTTTTTATGTTTTTGTGGTGTAAAAGAGATGACAATTATTGATATAAACCCTGTTTTTTGGGTATGGAAACGAGGTTCATATCAAAAACATTTGTTGTTAATTATAAAAAAATCTTTTAGAAAAATTTTATTAACTAATGATAAAAATAAGAAAGAAAAAACACTAGATATTTTAAAAGAATGTTATGATAATGACTTATACAATTCTACAGATTTAAAAGAAATATCTAAAGATACCGCTAGTGAAACAGAAGTAAATATTTTTATAAATAAAGAAGCATTAGAAAAAGACTACGATATTTTTTAAATGTCGTAGTCTTTGATATATACTAAATTTTTGATAATTTAGAAACGCACTTGCATAATTACATAATTATAATGCGCGTGGAATTAACATATTGTAGGTTTCATCCATTATTTTTATAATACCATTTAATTTATCAACAAGTTTTCTTTTACTATGCATACTTGTGTCTTCATCATTAACAAGTTTTTGCACAAAAGTAGCCGTTTCTTCTAATTGAATGTATGTTTCATAATTTGCTTTTTTAGAAAATCTTCTTAAATATCTAAGATGTCTATTTAAACATAAAAGTAATTTATTATAACTTTCCAAAACTTGTTCACTTGTTTTTGCTAAATGAATATTAGAAATTTCTTTTATATAACTATATTTTATTTCTTCATAATTAGTATTTGTTTTTCTTTCTGTAACATTTTCATTATAATATATCATAAGTTTATTTATTAAAGATATAATTTCTTCATTATCGTAATAATTATCTTCTAATAATTTCTTTTGGTTTTCATTTACTATATTTATAAATCTTCTTTTAGTAGCCATAGGTACATCCATATTTTTAATAAAATATATTAAATCCTCTAAAAATTTTTCTTTATTAAAATCTTGATTGTTATGGATAAAATAATTTTTATAGCTATTTAATTTACTGGCTAAATCCGAATTTATTTCAAAATGACTAATAAATTTTTCATTTAAATATGATTTTTGTCTAACATTAATTAATTCATCAACAAATTTTTCATTAGGTTTTTGTTTGGCAATATTTTTATTATAAGCCTTTACAAAACCATCTGATGTATATATCATTAATAAATTTCCAGTTTCATTATAAAATTCATTCAATAATTCATAACGCCCACCATGCTTTTCTCCGTTAACTTTATTAAACCAATCTTCCTTAACATCATCTGTTATAAAAATAAAATCTTTACTTATTTGTTTTGATTTTTTAATCATTGAAGAAAATATATAATAATCTCCATTTTCTTCTTTTTGGTCATCTTTATATCCTGGTGGAATTTTGTTTTCTATCCTTCGTTGTCCTTCTTTTTTTAAATTTATATATTCTTCCTCTGAAAAATCAGTTCCAATAGATGTGTTAAATAATTCTATTATTTTATTTTCTACCTTATTTTCTTCAAATGTTGGCTTTTTACCTTCTTTTTCTTTTAACAATAATTCTTCTACTTTTTTATTACTTTCCTCTAAAATTTTTACTATCTCAGATTTGCATTTTAAATGACTATTTTTTTTAGTATTAATTTCATTTATAGAAGTGTTAAATAAATCTTTTAAACTATTACCCAGTTTAGTATATTCGTCATAGGAATTTACCATAACATTATTTTTATTTTTAAAATATTCTTTTGCTATTTGATAAGGTATCCATAATCTATCTTTTAAATTTGTTAATATTTTAAACATTTCTTTTTTTGTATCATTCGAATATCTATAAAAATTTAACAATATGTTAGTATCCACAACAATAACAGCAGATTCCCAAATACGTTTATATTCATTTTCTGAATAATTAGTATATCCTTTAAACAATTCTATCATACTTTTTTCATTTTTCATTTATACCTCCTGATTAATATTCCATTTACTTGGATAAATATAGTTTATCTTATCTTGTTTTGCTACATATTTTTTCTTTATCTTTTTCCTATTAGATTTTAAATCTGGTAATGCTTGTCTACAATATTTATCTAGTTCACAAAATATATTCTGACAGTCTATTAATTGTAATGGCCTATTACCGATTTTTTTAAAATTTAAACCTAATCTTTTAAATTCTTCATCTTGATGATCATACATATATCTGATAATATCTTCATTACTCATTTTACCTTTATCTACAAAACATTTTTTTATACCTCTTAAAGAACCAGGCCCAGCTACTGTAAATTCATCTTCTGTCCAATCAACAGCATCACTATAGTTAATATCAGTAACTAATTGATAAGCCATAAAATTTCCAATTAGAGGATAACTTTTTATGATATTAAATCCTTCTTCCATTGTTTTAGCATTTAATATTTTTAAATGTGCCTTATCAATATTGAAAATCTTATCCAATAATGCTAAATGATTATCATGTTTTCTATCATAACCAAATGCTTTGTTGGCACAACTTATATAAGCATCATTATATATTTTTATCCCATTTGAAATAGCACTTTCTAAAACTTTAGAATACTTTTTTATATCAAATGTTTTTAAAGTAATATCATCAAAATTATCTAGTAACAATTCCCAAGTTGATTCTTTATTAAATAATTTAAACAAAAATATTCTAAAAATCATATCCTCATCATTATATTTTTTTCCATTGTATATAACATTTTTAAGTAAATACTGACTGACTCTATCATTAACTCTATAACTATTACAAAACTTATATGTTTGTAGTATCTCATCATCTGTCCAAGGTGCTTCTTTACCATTTAATTTTTTCCAAAATATATTTTGTCTTTCACAAGCAAAATACCAATACAAATCATAAACTTCTTGTCTTTTCTTCATATCTACCTCATACATTTAGGATCTCTAGAGTCAATACATTTTCTTAACGCCTTTATTTTATCTTCATCTTGTGTGTAGTTTGATATTATCTTTTGTCCTATACATCCACTTTTACAAATACTATATTGATTACAGGATGAACAACTATTACTTACATTTAAGTTTCTTATGTTAGTAAAATATTCTGAGTTATACATTTCACTTAAAGAGTTTTTTCTTATATTTCCACTAATACCTAATTCAGTAAAATATTTTATAGAATCACATGGATAAGCTATTCCATCAAAACCAATTATCATAATTTCATCTGCAATAATACACGTACTATTTTCTATTCCTAAAATATTCCAAGGACTTCCTAGTCTGATTCTAGATTGATTACTACTATTTAAATATAAATCTTTAATTGATAATAGTTCTTCTCTAGTTAAATCCATATCATTAGTTCCTTTTCCGTGCGGAACAAATCTTAACAAACTAATTTTATCAAAATATCTTTTATTATCAAATGTTTGAATAGTTTTATTAACAACTTCATTTAATCTATCAATAGAATCTTTAGATATCGCATAATGAAAACTTAAAGTAGCATTATTACCTTCAAATACATCGTCAAAGAATTCTTCTTTTTCATATGTAGACAATTCTTCTTCATTAGATAAAGTATCTGCTAATGAATATATAATTTTATTTAATCCGTTTTTTATTAAAATTCTATATTGTTTTAAAGTTTGGTCGTTTCTATATGCAAAAGAATAAATTGTTGATTTCATCCCCATATTTGATGTTAATTTAACCAATTCAAAAAGCCTATTATACATTAATGGTTCTCCACCAGTAAAAACAATAGTCTCTACACCCATTAATTTTGCTTCTTTTATAATTTTAGAAACCTGATTAAAGTCTAGTTCTTTTAAATTTTTATTATCACTTGTAGCACTACTAGAACAGTGTTTACAATTTCTTGAACATTTATTAGTTAATTCTATTTTTACTTCCTTTAGCATATTTAAACCACCTTTATACTTATAAATATTATAACATAAGAAACATTATTTTCTTAGAAAAAATGGGATGTTGATTACAAATTTTAATTATTTTCATAAAAGTTATTCACAAAATATAATTTTAAGATATAATTTATTTAAAGTGAGGGATATTTATGCTTGAAAAATATATTGAACAATTAAAGCCTATTGTACTAGATTACTTTAAAAAAGATTCTAGTGGTCATGATATAAGCCATTTAGAGAGAACTATGAGGACTGCCCTTTATTTACAAGAAAAGGAAGGCGGAGACAAAATTATTATAGGAATTCCATCATTTTTACATGATGTTCATAGAATAATGCAAAATGAAAGAGGTGTTTTCGTATCACCTAAAGATTCTTTAGATACAATAAAAGAAATTTTATCTAATATTGATTTATCAGAAGAACAAGTAGAAAAAATTTGTTATTGCATAGAATATCATGAACAATATAATTGGAATGGAAATAATGTGAATGACATTAATACATTAATTTTACAAGATGCAGATAATCTCGATGGAATTGGTGCTATTGGAATAGGAAGAACATTCTCTTATGGTGGTTCTCATAATATCATTATGTATAGCGAAAAAACACCTTTAAATGAGAATAATGATTACTCTGAATTTAACGGAGATGATGAATCAACAATACATCATTTTTATCACAAATTGTTTAAACTTGGGGATAATATGAATACACAAACAGGAAAGGAACTTGCTAAAAAAAGAATTGATTTTATGAAATTATTTGTTAAAGAATTTTTAAATGAATGGAATGCAAATTACTAATATATTCCAAAACTGAACACAGAAATGTGTTCTTTTTTCTGTCTTGATGGAGGAAAGAAGGTAACAATCATTAACTACTTTTTTGAAATAGTAGCACTACAAATTCTTACATATTTTAAGATATAAATTGATGAAAGATAAAATGACGAAGAAAAAATTCATAAACCCTTTTATGGGTATGCTAAAGTGATAGTGCATAAGACTTGAACAAAGAGAAAGTAAATCTTCATATGAGTACTTGAAAATACTAAAGCCTTATATTTTAGAGAATACCTCTTTTTTATGAGTGATTGTTATTTTTATATAGTATATTAATATGAGTAAATAAACTTTGTTATTAATAAATGGTTAAATTATGGTAAAATATATTTAGGTGATTACTTATGAAAAAAATCTTTTTGTATTTATATCCTATTCAAGAATATAATCGCTCTTTTGAATTCTCAGAAGAATATTTACATGAAATAGGAAGAGAAAACCCATATAAAGTATTAAATGAATGTATACAAAAAAGATATAGGGAGAAAGGATATGAAATTGTTTATGCAATTTATCTAGGTAAAAAAATTTATGGAGTTAATACTTTAACTACTGATAAAATAATTTATACTGATGTAACTTTTGAACAAGCTAGTGGTTATAATCATGATGGTAGCGAAAAGCAAGATAGGAATATTAAATATCCAAGTGAAAAATATTTAATAGAACAGTTAGGAAATTTTGATGAAATAGTAATTGGTGGATTTCACTTTGGTGATTGCGTTAAAAGAGTTGCCGAATATTGCTATCAAAGTGGATTTCCTACTCTTATAGATTTAGATTTAACTGATTTATTCTTCAGTTTGTATTATAAAAAGGATTATTTTAAAATTGATGAATATTCTCCTAAAAACTATAAAAATTATATACTATCAAATAGTCGCTTTAGTAATATGGAAATCGCAGAAAGATTATTTGAAAGAAATTATAATAGTCCTGTTTATGGATTTGAAAATGTTGAAGAAAAAAGAAAGTTAAAATAGAGAAGAAAGATTAATTAATAATTATATAAATAATGATTAATTTTAAAAAGACTACAATATTTTTAAATAATTATAGTCTTTGATACATATTAAAAACTTGTAACTTGTTATAAAAAATAATTAAATAGGATGATGATATATAAAATTAATCGAAAGATTAATTTTTTGTATTTTTTTCATGTACATCCTAGAAAACATTATAAAGTAATGGATGAGTTTTCATTTGAAGATGTACCATTGAATTATATGTACTTAGCAAAGAAAAAGACACTCTTGAATTGTGAGTGCCTTCTTATATTATTATGGTTGCATTGATTTTATTAATTTTTTATAATTTACTCTATTAGTTTTTAATCTAGTTTTCTTATATTCATCGTCATAAATACTAATATCTGGTTTTTCTTCATTTTTTCCATAAGGTGCAAAAACTATACTTTTATTATCTAAATCTGAATAAATATTTAAAGAATTTTTTTCTGGTGTGTACATAAGATTTACATGAAGCACTCCGAATCCATTGGCATATACAAACCAAATTTTATCATGAAAATAATTATCGTCACTAACAATTATACATTTTTCTTCTATGTATGATTTAATTTCTTCTTCATTTATATTAAAATCTATTTCAACTTCTTGGATTGATTTATCAATAGATTTTTTATATTTATTATAAAATTCGCCTTCTGCAACTTTCAAACCCTCAAATTCATCACGTTTTAATAATAATTTTAATGCTAAAAGATTAGCAGGGTGTGGGTGATATCCTGTTTTTTTATAATAGTCTAAATATAAATTATATAATTTTTCTATATTTTCTTTAGATTTGTTTTGAGTTGTTTTATTTATAATTTTCATAATTTTAATCTCCTAAATCATTTATTTTAATAATTTATATTATACATTATTTTACATTTCTTGTAAATATTTAAAATTTATTATTGATGTTTAAAAAATTGTATTTAACTTTTTTAAACAACATAAATAGTAAATCCTGTAGTATATATTAATAGCCTAGTAAGTGAGGGGGTTAATGAAAAATTTAAATAATATAAATAATTTTAGAAGAATGGATTTATATGGCGATGGTTTTGTTGGTGATGAACATAATGGGGCTTTTATCATTAATAAGTATAAAAATGGTGAGTTTTATTTTGTAATTGCATCTAATGGACAAGGATGGGATCATGTTAGTGTTTTTATGCATAGAAAAAATGGTAAAAGTATAAAAAAATATCCAACCTTTGAAGAAATGAAGATGATAAAAGAAAAATTATTTTCAGAAGAAGAGGTTGTATTTCAACTTCATCCAAGAGAAGAAGATTATATTAATACACATCCTTATTGTCTTCATTTATGGAAGCCAAATGATTGTAATATGATTGTTCCACCATTAAATTCTGTAAATAGTGATGAATTAACTGAAGGTGCATATTTTGAACATGACGGCATCATTGTAAGAATTAAGACAGGTGAATTTGATGGATGGCAAGTAGCAAGAGTATATTGTTTTACTAAAGATGGTACACCAATTAAAAGTAGTCCAACTTGGGATGTAATGTGTAAGGCAAAATCTTTGGTTTTTGGTGAAAAGGATGCTGCATTTCAATTTATGTCATCAACATCTGATAAGCATGTTGGTTTAGATATATGGTATACAAAAAATCTAGATTTAATGCCTCCTTTACCAGATTCTTTTTTGGTAGGTACAGATAAAAAAATGATAAAGGAAAAATAATAAAATATTTAATTTTCAATTTTCAATGTTAAAATATTATTGATGAATTTATAACAAAGATTGAAAATAATGGGTATGATTTTTTACCATAAGGGGAGTTAGAACTTCAAATAATATAAAAAAGCCTTATATAATATAAGACTATAGATTGATACTAACTCTAATATTTATTTTTTTAGTTCTAATATTCAAAAAATTATGATAGAATAAACGTATAAAATTAATTCGGTTATACAAATGCAAATTAGAACAATACATTTAAATTGACATAATCAATTTATTGAAGGTATAGTATGGAAATAAATGATATAAAAAAAGAGTATACAAAAAAGATTAATGGTAGATTTAAAAAAAATAAAAATATTATTTTGGATTCTTTTATAGAATTTTATGGGGAAGAGTATAGATCAATTATAACTGATAGATTAAATGATATTAGTTTTTTATATTATATAAATGATTTTACTATATTTTATCTTGTAGATAACTTAAAAAATGAAAATAATGATAAATTTAAAAATATCTTTTTTTCCATTCCATATATAGTATATTTAATAAAAAATGGCTTATATAAAAAAGATATTACCCAAAATAATTTTTATGAACTAGGTATAAATAAAATAGTAGGTTCTTCTGATGATGAATTATTAAACGATAAAGAGTTACTAAAATATTCTATTGCTATCGCATTAAGAGAAGATAATGAAAGTCCATATGAGGTTAATATACCAATTGATGGAGATATTAAAAGAATTATTGCTTTGCCTATTTTTTCTGTTGATGATGAAGATTTATTTCATGAAATAAATCATGCTATATGTTCTGAATTTGTTATGAAAAATGGTGAAAGTATAATTAAATGTGGATTAAACTATTCAAATGACGAAAAAAAATACGTTACGGAAATTATAAATGATATAACATCTTTAGAAATATATAATATTTTCAAATCAAAACGTTCTAATGTTATATATGATGATAATATTATGAGCGATGTATTTACTGATCCGTATAAGAATTATCAAAATTTAATTAAAGAGTTTTATGAACTAAATAAGGATAGAATTAAAGCATCAATTATAGATGATTCTGAATTTCAAATAAAAAAAGATGAACTAAAAACATTATCCAAATTAATTCAATACCAAATAAATAAAATATAAAATTTAATAAAGGACTTATTTTATTAAATTTGATACACTATTGTATTTTTATTTGCTATTGATTTTAATATTTTTCATACAGTTATCTTCAAATTCTTGTATTAGTAGATTAAGTGTTTATTATGAATTCAATTGAAGTTTATCTATTTTTTTATTTAATAACATGTTCATTGTTAAATCTGAAATGATAAAACATATCCATACACCATATATACCGCATATTTTACTTAGTAAATATGCCAAAACTAATTTTAATCCGCCACTTATAAACAAACTTAATTTTGATATATATTTAAACTCTTTCATTGCTCGTAATATACTAGAATAATAATGATAGAATCCGCTTAAAACACAATCTACTATAACAAATAGTAATAATTTATAACCTATTATTAAACTTTCTATTTCAATCAAAAAAAATGGTAAAGAAATTAGCATTGCAATTCCAATAATTGAAGTAGTTACATATACTATTTTTTTGTTTATATTATTTATAATTTTAGTTGTTTTGTTAATTTTTTCATTATCATTACTTCCAATTGAAGTTGCAATCATAGTTTGTGTACCTATACCTGTTCCATGCAAAAAGTTATTTATTAAATCTAAAAATTGCATTACAATTATGTGAGCAGCATACTGAAATGTGCCAATTCTTGACATAATAATATTTAAAATAAAATTACTTCCTCTTTTAAAAATTCTTTCATAGACGTTATAACGTATTAAACTAAATTCTTCTTTTGCTATACTTTTTACAAACCTGAATTTTACGAATTTTTTAGAATAATAAATTAGTACTATCATATTTATTATTTCTACTAATACGGTTGATATTGCTACACCCATAATTTTAAATCCAACTTTAATAAAAATAAAGTCAAGAATAGCATTAATAAAAAAGCAAAATATTCTGATATTAAGCATTCTTTTACTATTTCCTAGTGTTCGCTGATAACCACTTAATATAGTTAAAATTGTATTAGGTATAACTCCAATTAATCTTATATATAAATATACTAATCCAATTTTATCAACTAGAAACAATTTAGGAATAAATTTACTTATACTTAATGTTAAAATTATACAAATTAAACTACAAACTATAGCAATTATTAATGCAGTCCCTACAGTAATTTTTGCTTGCTCTTTATCATTTTTTCCTAATAATCTAGCTACCAAAACATTATTTGAAACATTTATTGATTGTAATACTAAATACATAAAATCTATAACTGTTCCCATTGCTCCAACCGATGCTATTATTCCAGAACCAAACTGTGAAATCATAAATGTATCCGTCATAGTAATTAAAACACCAACAACACATTCAAATCCGGATGGTAGTGCTAGATTTAAATACTCTTTTTTCATTAATTTCTCAATCATATTTATTACTCCTAATTTTATGTTATTATTTATAGTCATTTTCATTTATTATCTGTTAATTTATTAAACAAATCTTTAAATATTTCATTAGCATTTAAATAATTAACAAATTTAATATTGTGTCTATTTTCAGTTAGTTTAAAAGAATTATTATCATTTATAATTGGGCAACTAACATCCATTGTATTAAACCAGTTTTTATTTATCATATACGCAATTACACTAATATCCCATAATGGCCATCTTTTTGTAGGACCATATGTTCTATTATAAAATTTATAACATAAGTAATCACATAATTCATTTTTACCTTTTAGTTCACTTTCTAATTCATATATTGATGTCATTAAATTGGATGTAATAGGTGAGCAAGGCATCACAGTAAGTTTAACTTTTGATTCGAATACTGTTTTTACTGCTTCTACATCTTGATCAAAGTTAAAATCTTTATTAGAACCAAATAAAAAGTTACTTCCTAGCCATATAATTTCTATTTTATCTTTTATTTCAGGATTAGTCTTTAATGCTAGTGCAATATTTGTTAGACATCCTATTGCTAGTATATATGTTTTTTTATTTTTATTAGCAATTTCTATAATTTTATTAACTGCTGAATTTCTTTCATTATATCCATTTTTTAAATAATCACGGGAACCTTTATATATAAGTGATTTATCTTTTAATCCTAATAAATCAAATATTTTGCATGCTTCATTATAACTTTCATCTATAGAATCTGAAACGTTTTCTTGACATTTTTCAGTTCTAAAAGGTGCTATTGTTATAGCATCAATGTTGAATATTTCTTTGTTTTTTAGTAAGTAAGATAATGCGAATTGGTCATCTGCTTCATTATATGTATCTGTATCCAAAATTACATTATATTTATTTTTTTCACAGATTAAACTATATATTTCTTTCCATCCATTTACTATTGGAATATTTAAACTATAATTCTCATTATATCTTGTTTTCATTAAAAAACATTCTATTCCTGCGTTTAATATGTATTTACATTTATCTGCTTCATCATCAAACATAATATCAATACTATTTTCAATACACTCTGGACTTTTATCTCTGCTTTTTGTAAATACTAATTTATCATATTTTATACCTTTTTCATTTAACCAATTTATAGTTACTAATTCAGGATTTTTAAAAAAATGATTTGACCTATGTGTTATTAAATATATTTCGTTTTCTTCATATAATTTATTAATATATTCCTTAGCATCTTCTATTAAATCGAATTTTTCAGCCATTCTATCCATATTATTGCAGATAAAATCTTCTA
>ULNI01046294.1_pt1 | contig 15184 bp, 10 predicted proteins | sample 1951881 | NCBI WGS metagenome assembly ULNI01 (sample SAMEA4835573, study PRJEB28245) | human gut metagenome | biome: gut microbiome; material: fecal sample | place: Denmark | collected 2008
GAACCGGCTATTGTCAATACGACAGGATAAGTTTTCATACGGTTTGTTTCATTTAAGGGGATGCACATAAAACCGTATTGAAAAAGATAGAACTATGAACAATTCCTGCGCCGGCATTATCCGTATCAGGTTCATAGGGTATAATCTCAGCCGCTTTTAGGCACCCCTTTGTTTGCAAACAAAGGTATGGATTATTTTTTTACAGCTGATATTTCTTAATATAAATTAATGAAGATATGCTTATTCGAATAAGACGATAGAGGCGTTTTTTAAGGGGGGGTGCATGTTTTGTTTTTGAAGAAAGATTCTTTTTCACCGAAAAGCTGGTTTCGATTGATCGAACCAAGTTGCTTTTGGGTCGTATTGGACGAAAAAGAGCGCCTCCGGTCTGAGGTGGATTTTCGTATTAGGCATATTTCCTGTATATTTGCCTACATATAATAAATATTAGCGTAAAGATTCATGATGAGTATTTTGTTTTTACTTGTGGGTTTGGGCTTAATTCTGTCTGGTGCTAATTTTTTGACTGATGGAGCGGCTGCATTGGCCAAAAGGTTTAACATATCGTCGTTGGTAATAGGTCTAACTATCGTGGCCTTTGGAACTTCGGCTCCCGAGTTGACAGTTAGTATCGTATCGGCTATTAATGGGAGTGCCGAACTTTCTATCGGGAATGTTGTGGGCAGTAACATTTTTAATATTTTGATGATCGTTGGTGTGACAGCAGTTGTTGCTCCTATAACAATAACCAAAGGAACATTGACAAAAGAAATACCGCTCGCCATTCTCTCGTGTGTGGTTGTCTTAATTTGTGCTAACGATGTGTTTTTGGAAACCGGTGCGGAGAATATACTGAATAGGGCGGACGGTTTGCTTATGCTTTGCTTTTTTGCCATATTTCTCGGGTATACGTTTGCTATCGCACACGATAATACAGGAGAAGAACAAGCTGAAATTAGACCGTTATCTACATGGCGTTGTTTATTGTATATCGTTGGAGGGCTCGTCGCTTTGATTTTCGGTGGTCGGCTTTTTGTCGATGGGTCGAGCGAGATAGCCCGGTCGTTGGGAGTAGGAGAGTCTGTTATAGGATTGACTCTTGTTGCTATGGGGACTTCTCTTCCTGAATTGGCTACTTCGGTGGTAGCTGCTTTGAAAAAAAATCCTGAGATTGCTATTGGGAATGTGATCGGATCCAACCTGTTCAATGTCTTTTTTGTATTGGGCATGAGCGCTACCATTACTCCATTACCCTTGGGTGGAATAACGAATGTCGATCTATTTTATTTATTAGCGGTTTCTTTGTTGTTGTTCTTTGCCGGGAGATATTATAAGGTACGTACGATTACTCGGGTGGAAGGTGTATTTATGATTTTTGCTTATGTAGTTTACACAGGATACTTGATATATATGCTGTAAATACTATATTAAGTTGCATTCGGTAATATTCAAAAATGAAAGAGAGACTGTGTTGTATAAACTGTTGTCTGGTGGTTTCTGAACTATACATAAATGTCAGGTGTTTTTATGTAATTGTTAAATATTTTTAATTTCTGTTTTTCGCTGATTTGTTTAATATCATATAAATAATTTGTAAGTTGCTCAATACTATATATTTATCTGGCTTTTTGTAGAATGAGAGCATTTTTTGTAAGATTTCATTGTGTTTTTTAAGAAATGTAGCTACCTTTGCGAAAAATGTGAAGTCAGAGTATTTAGCATAATATGCAGATATGTTTGAATCATTCTGTTGTTATTTATCCTGTTCTTCACAGAAAAGTAAATGTAGTTCTTCTGAAATTGATAGTTTATAGTAATCTATCTCTTGTATGAAGCGTTATATTTATTTACCCTTCCAATAATGATTATCCACTGAGATAGGGATGGGTCAAAGAGGGGTTATAAGTGATTCTTAGAGCCGGGAAAAGCTTTCTTTTCGGTGTCCCCTAGTAGTATAGAGGCGTATATTTAAGGAATGCATAAAAAATAAAGTAATTTCTTTCGCCTGAGATTTTGGGTTAACAGATAGGATTGATTTCTTTCATAGTGGGGGCGTTAGTGGATAAAGATATTTTTGCATAGAATTGGGTCAATATGTTGAAAAAATTGGGTTTATTAGTATTGAAAATGATGAATTAAATCTAATATTTTATGGGTTATATTTCGATTTTATTGTTGTCATTTTTTATTAGTTTGGGATTTTCTATTTTTATTATTCCAAGAATTTTATTGATATCGTTTAAAAAGCATTTATTCGATATGCCAGATGAACGAAAAGTACACAAGGGTATAATACCTCGTCTGGGAGGTGTTTCGTTTTTTCCTGCCGTTATTTTTACTCTTTCTTTGATGATAGGGCTGAATAGAATTTACGGAGAGGAATTGTTTCCCTCTATTATCGGAGGGAGTGATACGTCCGTTCTATCTTTTGGGTTGAGTAGTTTATTGCTGTTGTATTTGACAGGTATTACCGATGACTTGATCGGAGTTCGCTATCGTCAGAAATTTATTGTTCAAATATTTTGTGCCATTTTGTTGGTGTCTTCGGGGTTATGGATCAATAATCTTTATGGAATCTTCGGAATTTATGAATTACCTCCGGTAGTGGGACTCCCGTTTACTGTATTTACTATTGTTTTTATTACTAACGCTATAAATCTGATAGATGGAATAGATGGGCTGGCTTCTGGATTGAGCGGAATAGCATTGTTATTTTTTACTATATTGTTTATTTATCAGAGGGAATGGCTGTATGCGGCTCTCGCTATCGTAACTTTGGGAACGATTATTCCGTTTTTTTATTATAATGTTTTCGGAAATCCAAACCGAGGTAGAAAAATTTTTATGGGTGACACCGGATCGTTGACCATTGGCTTTATATTGAGTATTTTGGCGATTCGGTTCAGCATGTATGATAATGCAGTGTTACATCGAGTTCCCGATGCTATCGTAGTTGCTTTTTCTTTGCTGATTACACCGGTATTTGATGTCGTTCGGGTAATTTTGCATAGGGCACGTTTCGGTAAAAACATTTTCAGTCCTGATAAAAATCATATTCATCATAAATTTTTAGCATTAGGATTTTCGCATCGAGCAGCTATGATTACGATATTGTTAATCTCTGCTGGTTTTGCAGCCATGAATTTGTTGTTATTGACTCGTATAAATATAAATTTATTATTATTTTTAGACATTTTTATTTGGACCATTATGCAACTTTATCTTACTAAAAAGATTAATAGGAAAATGGCTGGTTCAAAGGCTTGATATGTTAAATTGTTATTTTAGACAAATGAAATATATTTCGAAAATTCTCTTGGCTGTGATACTTGTAGGTTTGGTATCATGTGTGCCTTCTAAGAAAATGGTTTATTTGCAAGGAGCCGATGGCTTGGAGCAGTCCCCTCAAACCATAGCACAAGACTATGAATTAAAGATTGTCCCGGACGACCAGTTACTCATAACAGTGAGTAGTAAAGATGGTGAGTTGCTGGAAATATTCAGCAATAGTCAGGTATTAGGTAGTACGGGGGCATCGACCACGATACAGGAAACTGTCGGTTTAAGGGTCGATAAGGACGGGAAAATAGAAGTTCCTATTTTGGGTGAGATGCAGGCCGGTGGATTATCGAGAAGAGAGTTGGCCGATGCCGTCGAGAACAAGCTCATCGAGGGGGAATATGTAAAAGATCCTGTGGTGAATGTACAGATAAAGGGATTTAAGGTTTCGGTAATGGGTGAAGTAAACAGTCCCGGTGTGCAAACTATATCGGGAGACCGTATTACGCTTCTTGAAGCCTTGACTATGGCAGGTGACTTGACTCCCTCGGGAAAACGGGATAATATATTGGTAATACGCGAGGACGGAGACCAACGAAAAACTTATACCGTGGATTTAACTTCGGGCGAAAAAGTATTGGAATCACCTTGTTATTATTTAAAGCAGAACGATGTAATCTATGTGCAGCCTAATAAATCGATAGGAGTGAAAGGTAGCTCGACCTTGTCGTTTATTTCTGCCGGTAGTAGTATTATATCTCTTGTAGCATCGGTGCTGTCTATTGTGTCTATGATTATTGTGTTAAAAGATAAGTAACATCTCTATATGGAGCTCATTCAAGAAACTAAGAACGATAAGAAAAATGAAGGAGGGGTAACCCTGCGGGATATTGTCGAGTTGGTATTCGATAATTGGTATTGGATTGTGCTATCGGTCGTTATATGTATGTCGGTCGCATGGTTTTATTTAGCTATGCAAACACCGTTATACAAGAGAAGTGCGGTAATGTTAGTGAAGAGCGAAAACAAATCGGGAAACGATATGTCGGCTGTTCTTGAATTAAATGGGGGCATATCGGGTAGCGGAGTCGAGAATGAAATCTATATTTTGCAGTCGCATCAATTAATGCGTGAAGTTGTCGGACGCTTACATTTGGACGTCACTTATCAGGTAAAAAATTGGTTGCACTATGATCAGTTGTATGCCGAGTCGCCTATCCGGGTGAATTTCTTAGATGCTTATACGGCTCCGGTTTCTATGGAAATTAAGCCCTTAAATGGGAATCGTTTTTTACTGAATCAACTCAAAATAGGTACGGAGAAAAGTGACAACGAAGGCCAAGAGTTTTTGTTCGGTGATACTATAATTTCCGCAGCTGGTCGATTTATTGTAGAGGATATCCCCGATAAAATATCGGCCTATTATAATGTACCGGTCGAAGTATCTCGTATAGACTTGAATACTGCGGCAAATATTTATCATTCGTTTATTTCGACCTCTTTGGCCGGAGAACGTACGACATTGGTACAAATAAACTGCGTGGACTCGAATATCTCGCGTGCCGAGGCTATATTGAACGCTTTGATTGATGTTTATCGGGAAACGATTATCGAAGATAAAAACCGCATTGCGACCAGTACGGCTAAATTTATTAATGAACGAGTCGAAATTATCAGTAAAGAGTTGGGTGATGTAGAGAATGAATTGACCGATTTCAAGCAAAAGAATCGCATTGTCAGTATAGATGCAGCGGCCACTCAATTTATGAGCGAAAGCAGTAAGATGAGAGACGAATTGGTGCAGCTGGAAACCGAGTATGCCATCGCACGGGCGGTAGAACGTTATTTGACCGATAATGAACATAGTAAGCAGTTGATACCCAATGTATCGGGGGTAGGGGATAGTGGCTTGCAAAATCAGATAACGACCTATAACGAGATTCTGTTACAGAGAGAAAGATTAGCCGCTAATTCGGGTGAGAATAACCCTTTGGTAAAAGATTTAGACAATAATTTAGCCGCGGTAAGAGTCAATCTTACAGCCTCGATGGATAGTTATCTGTCTACACTGAAACTAAAATTGAAAAAGGCCCGGGAGGTCGAGTCGCAAACTCTCGACCATATCGAGTCGGTCCCTCAACAAGAGAAAAAGGCTTTGGGCATTATACGTCAGCAAAGTATTAAAGAGTCGTTGTATACATTCTTGCTGAATAAACGAGAAGAGAATGCTTTGCAGTTGGCTATTACCGAGGCCAATATACGGGTAATTGAGTCACCCTTCGGTTCGTCGGCGCCCGTCGCCCCGGCTCGCAGAATGTTATTGATGGGAGCCTTTATCGTGGGACTCATTATACCGTTGGCGATACAGCTTTTGCGATTATTGTGGAACACCGGTGTGAGGGGGCGTAAAGATATTGAGGATTATACGTCGATGCCTATATTGGGCGAAATCCCTTTAATGAAAGACCGAGATGGAGAACAAGCCATTGTCGTGGAAGAGAATAAGACCAGCAGTGTGGCCGAGTCTTTCAGGTTGTTACGGTCCAATATGGATTTCGTCGCTCCTCAGGCACGGGTCGTTATGTTTACGTCTACTATGCCGGGCGAGGGAAAAAGTTTCGTTTCCCGCAATTTTGCCGTAACATTGGCTATGACCAATAAAAAAGTGGTTTTGCTCGATATGGATTTGAGAAAACGCACATTGAGTAAGACATTAGATCTGACTACGAAAAACGGTGTGTCGACTTGGCTTTCCGGGAAAAACAACAGTGTGTCCGAGCTCGTTCAGTCCAGTAACATTCATGCGATGTTTGATATCATCTCGGCCGGTATTGTACCACCCAATCCTTCGGAATTGTTGATGAGCGATCGATTACCCGTTTTGGTGGAAGAGTTGAAGAAACAATATGATTATATTATATTGGATTGCGTGCCGGCATTAGTCGTAGCCGATTCTTCTATCATCGGTCGGGTAGCCGATCTTACGATCTACGTAATCCGTAACGGAATATTGGATCGCCGTTATTTGCCGGAATTGGAAAAACTCTACCGGGAGAATAAATTCAAGAACCTTACGGTCGTCATCAACGGTATCGAAATGGAGAGCAAAAAGTATGGATACGGTTACGGCTATGGTTATGGATACGGTTACGGCTATGGAGTGGAACAGGGAAGAAAGAAAAAACGTAATGTCATCTATAAAATCGCTCATAGAATAGGACGGATTTTTAGGGGGTAAATTCATCTGTCTTTTACCTCTTGCTTTGAATCCTGGTGGTACTTTGATGCTATTGCTTATTACCCATGATGAGATAGAGGGAAAAACAATAGTTTAAGCGTGGATTTGTAAAATAGAATTGAATATAAAACTGCTCCTGCTTCGATGTAAATCCAAGACAGGGGAGACGCTGGAAGAAACGATAGTTTCAGAGGAAAAGGGTTAAGTCTTTCTTCCGGTAATAATAAAAATAGAATATCTTTATATTATATGCCTCAACAAGAATCGCGGGTCAAAAAATCATTGTTGAATGCAAGGGTCAATCTCATATTCTATTTCCTGACTCTTATTCTCTCGTTTTTCTCCCGGAAGATATTTCTCGATACGCTGGGAGCTGATTTTGTGGGACTCACCGGCACGTTGCAAAACCTGCTCGGATTCCTTAATTTGGCAGAATTGGGGATAGGAAGCGCTATAGGTTATGTGCTTTATAAGCCCCTATTCGAGCACGATGAAGGAAAGATCAACGAGATTATCTCTGTGTTCGGTTATCTCTATCGTTGGATAGGTTTTATTATCTTGGGTGCAGGCATTGCACTGGCTTGCTTTCTTCCGTTGATATTTCCCAATACGGAGTTCGAAATGGGTATTATCTTTTTTGCCTATTTTTCGTTCTTGGCCTCCTCGTTAATCGGTTATTTTGCCAACTACAAACAAACGCTCTTGGGAGCCGACCAAAAAAATTATGTGGTCACCGCCTATTTCCAAACAGCAACTATTATTAAGACTCTCATTCAAATGGCTTCGGCCTACTATACCGGCAGCTACTATCTGTGGGTTGCCATTGAATTAACTTTTGGCATCATTTATTCTTTCATATTGAATTGGAAAATCAATCAAGTCTACCCGTGGCTTCGTAGTGAAGTACGTCAAGGCAAGCGACTATTCAAAAAATATCCCGAGGTGATGAAATACACCAAGCAGTTGTTTGTGCATAGGATAAGTGCTTTTGCTCAATTTCAAATGACACCTATACTAACTTATGCATTTGTTTCTTTGCAGACTGTGGCTTATTATGGGAACTATACGATTATAACAGATAAATTGAATTTGCTAATTTCTAATTTTTTGAATAGTACAGGTGCTGGTGTTGGAAATCTAATAGCGGAAGGGGATAAAAGTAAAATTTATCGGGTGTATTGGGAATTGATGTCAATTAGATTTTGGATAGGAGGAGTCATTATCTTTGCAATGAGTCAATTACTCCCTTCATTTATTTCTTTGTGGCTTGGGCAACAATACATTCTATCAGATTTAGTCTTATATTTATTATTAATTATATTCTTTATAAATATATCAAGAGGAGCTACAGAGCAATTTTTATATGGTTATGGCCTTTTTTATGATACTTGGGCTCCACTTGTTGAATCGGCTATATTTATAATTGGAGCAATTATATGTGGTTACTTTTGGGGATTGAAAGGTATACTTTTGGGTAATATTTCAAGTTTGTTTGTTATAGTATGCTTGTGGAAACCATATTTTTTATATTCAAAAGGCTTTAAATTAAATATATCTAAATACTGGGGACGATGGTGTAAATATATATTTTTGATTATATTGTCTTTTATTATATTAAAATTGAGTTTATCGAAATACTTTAGTCATTTTGTAGATTTAATTTTTGTGGATTGGTGGTATTGGTGTGTCTATGCTTTGGTCATTACGTTGTTATATTCGATAGTTTCATTTATGTTATTTTGGAGTATGACAGAAGGAATGAAAGATTTTTTGCGTCGAATAATAAGGAGAAAATAATATTAGATAAATGTATGATACCCAAATTAATACATTGTGTTTGGCTTAGTGGAGATTGTAAGCCAGAAATGTATAAGAAATGCATAGCCTCTTGGGAAGAGACTATGCCCGATTATGATATTAAAGAATGGTCATTAGAGAATTTGCCAAAAGGTGTGTTGAATCATTCTTTTGTATCTTCTGCAATAAAAGCACGAAAATGGGCTTATGCTACAGATTTTATACGATTATGGGCTCTATATAACTATGGCGGTATATATATGGATATGGATGTAATAGTATATAAACCGTTCGATGTATTCCTAAAACATAGTGCATTTAGTTGTATAGAATTTAATCCAAGAAATTTTTACAAAAATATTAAAAATGGGAAGATTAAGGATCGGATTATTTATGGATTGAATATAGAAGCGGCAGTAATAGGATCAGTTAAGCATCATATATGGATAAAGGATATGATTGATTATTATAATAATATAGATTTTATAGCTAATAAAAAATATTATCAAAAGATTCTTATGCCATTAATTATAAGTAGGGTTTCTTTGAAATATGGATTTAAATATATTCCTATATATCAAGTTTTAGATAATGATATTCATTTGTATCCACCTGATGTGTTTTCAAGTTGTTACGATACCTCAATCATGAAATGTTCATCAGTTTGTGATTATAGAGAGAATCAAATTCGATATTCCTATCATCTTTGCGCTCATAGTTGGTATGAAGATTTAAGAGAAAATACTATTTTATACCATATAAAAAAATTTTTTATAGGACTATTTGGTCAGTCCTTTTGTCATAAAATAAAAAGAATTATAAACAGAGGAATCTCGGTTTAAGATGCCTAAATTAGCAACATTAAAAACATGTACAGGATGTATGTTGTGTATGAACGTATGTCCTAATAATGCTATACAAATAAAACAAGTAGATGGATTTCTGAATCCACAGATTGATAAAGAACGCTGTATTGAGTGTAAATTATGTGAGCATTATTGTCCTGTTATTGGGAAAAGCAAGATTAATTTGATAAGTGGAGGAGAGAGAACTCCATATTCTGTAAAAAGTAAAAATACAGCAAGACGTATTCGTAGTGCTTCTGGTGGATTCTTTATGGAGTTGGCAATACATTTTTTTGAGAAATATAAAGAAAAATGTTATGTTGTTGGTGCTGTAATTGATGGCTTAGAGGTTCGACATATTATTATAAATAATAAAGAAGATTTGTTAACGTTACAAGGAACAAAATATATGCAAAGTAACGTTGGATTTATATATAATTCAGTATATAAATTATTGAAAGAAGGGGCTTTTGTGTTGTTTTCGGGACTATCGTGTCAAATATATGCATTAAAAAAATATTTATATAATAAAAAATTTATTGGAGATATAATTTTTTGTGATCTTATTTGTAATGGAGTTCCATCGAATAGATTGTTAGAAATTGATATAAAAAATAATATAAAGGATATAAAAAGAATAGTATCTTTTAGAGATAAAGTCGATGGTTGGGAGCAATGTTTAGCTTTTACGTATGTAAATAAAGATAATAATATTGTAAGGCTTAGAGGAGAAGTTAGCTTTTTTTTAAGGGCATTTAGAGTAAATTATGCTTTACGAAATTGTTGTTATAATTGTTCTTACTGCAAAATGGAAAGAGCTGCGGATTTTACGATAGGAGATTTTTGGGGGGGAGATCTTTCTGACGAAGATAAGAAGAATGGTGTTTCTTTGATTATATGCCATAATAAAAAAGCCCAAAATATTTTATTTAATATTTCTACAATTGAATACAAAAAGATAGACTGGAATGAGTGTTTACCTAATAATCCTCGTATATATTGTGGTCGGAGATTTATACAATGGATTATTCCTCGGAAAATACTAAAAATAATTTGGAAGTGTAATTATAAAGTCCAAGAGCAGGTTTTAACAGATAGCTTAGGGGTTATCTCAAAAAAAAGATTTTATTGGATTGGACTTAAAATTTGGCGTATTGTGATTTTGAAAATAGAGCAGATATATCGGAAAGCTAAGTTATTGTCTATTCTAAAATCGATGTAAAATGTATTCCCAATAACTAATAAAATTAAAAGGATTTTATAAGGTATAAAAATAGAATAAATGCTAAATAATAAAATAGATAAAGTAGTAAGAATACTTACATTTCATTCTGCATACAGTTATGGTGCTGTACTTCAAACGTATGCATTGTATAAGTATCTGAGCGACCATTATACGGATGTGAGAGTCGTTGATTTTAGGCCAGACTACTTTACACTACGTCCTATGTGGAATAGGCCAAAGACATGGGTACTTTGTTTTCGTTTCTGTTTTAGGAGAAATAAGATAAAATATACAAAGAAAATTTCGGCAGAAGAGCTAAGACATAAAACTCCTTTGGCAGATGTTTATATAATAGGCTCAGATCAAGTTTGGAATCCTAGTATAACCCAATCGGTACAGGATATTTATTTTGGCGATTTTATACCCAAAAGTATTAATAAAGTTTCATATGCAGCGTCTTTTGGACGAATGAATTTTTCCCAAGAGGAAATAGGGAATATAAAACGCTTTATTCATGATTTTAAGGCCGTATCTGTAAGGGAGGAATCGGCAGTAGAACTTTGTGACCAAGTTTTGGGAATAAAAGCAAAGTGTGTCCTTGATCCAACGTTTTTGATAGAAGATTATACACCTCTTTTTCATGCAGGTAAAATAAAAAATGAATTGGCTATTTTTGTTCTAAATAATGATTCTAATGAAGTTTTTAATTCTGTTTCTACAATTGCAGAAAAGATGAGTTTAAAACCGAAAGTCATTAATAAAAATAAGCCATTGAAAGGTTTTAAAACAATAGCTTTCCCTTCTATCCCTTGTTTTTTGAAAGAGATATATAATTCTCGCTTTGTTGTCACCAACTCTTTCCATGGATTAGTATTCTCAATTATATTTAATAAACAATTTGTTTTTGTAAGCACTAATCCCCAAAATGTAACACGCGCTAAAAATATACTTGAAAAATTAAATTTGATGGATCGCTTGTTTTATAGTTATGAAGATTTAGTTCAAAGCAGTGTTTGGGAAAATTCGATCGACTATAATAAGGTTAATTCGTATTTAGTCGAACTGCGCCAACAATCGATTCGTTTCCTAAAAGAGAATATATAACAGTATTGTTATGAATATAGTAGAAATCGCTTCGGGAAATTTCTTTTCCACATATGGTGGAGGACAGGTTTATGTAAAAAATATTGTCGATGAGATGATACGACAGCGATATCCGGTGCAAGTAATCTCGTTTGTGAACAAAGATTGTGCTGTTGAGACGGGAGACTATAAAGGCATGACGTTATATGAGGTTGGGAGTAATGGAATAGACCAACTTAAATTGTTGATTACTCATATACGTCCCGATGTGATTCATGCCCATAGTCATAAAGCGCAGGTCGTGGAGATCGGTAAGAAACTGCATATTCCGGTTATCGTTACTGCCCATCATGGCGGTATCGTTTGTCCGGCGGGAGCGTTGCTCGATTGTAAAGACGAAATATGCCAAATAGCAGTGTCTCATGAGCATTGTTTAGCATGCTGTTTGCGGAATATTCGCAGTGGAAAGTATTGGTATCCGTTTATGCGATTGTTACCGCAAAATATCTATCGATCGTTAGGGCGGGGTTTGTCCAAACTTCCCTTTACCCCGTTTGTCACCCCTATCGGGCAAGCAGCATTGTCGATCGAACGTAAGCAAGCTGAGTGGCATGCGATAGCTAGTGATTGCACTCGAATGATAGCGCCCTGCCAAGCCATATCAGGAGCTATGCAGCGAAATGGATTAAGTAAAGAGAAAGTCTCGATTTTGCCGCATGGCATACCGTTACCCAAAGAAGTTCCGGATTTTCCTTCGGTAATAAACAGTAAGATAAAGTTCTTTTATGTGGGGCGCATTTGTTATGTGAAAGGCTTGCATATTTTATTGAAAGCCTTTTCTCGGCTCGATAATAAAAATGCCGAACTGCATTTGATAGGTGGCGCAGGCAACAAGGAGGAGAGAAGATACGAGCAGACATTAAGAAACCGATATGCGTTGGATCGTCGTATTGTGTGGCGTGGCAAGGTAAGCCCTCAAAATATATTTGAGGAGATGAAGTTTTTTCATGTAGCGATACATCCTACTATTTGTTTGGAAATATTTGGATTAAATATTGCCGAATCGTTGGCGATGGGAAAACCGGTATTGGCGACCCGTTGTGGTGGAGCCGAAATGCAAATCGAGGACGGTGTGAACGGCTGGTTGGTGGAGCCGAATAATGTAGATGCTCTTGCGGAAAAAATGCAAGAAATTTCGAATAATTTTGTGCATTATGATACGTATCTTTCGACAGAAAGAGTGATATCTATTGAAGATCATTGTAAAAGCCTTTGTCAAATATATAAAGATATTGAAAATACTTATGAAGCTTAGTATTATTATCGTTTCGTACAATACGAAAAACATACTAGACGAATGCTTATCGTCGATCTATAATTCCAAAATTCGGGATTCGTTTGAGATAATCGTGGTAGATAATTGTTCGAAAGATGGATCGGTAGAAATGCTGGAATCTAAATACCCCGATGTGATTCTTGTTAAGAATGATGTAAATAATTTGTTTGCTAAGGCCAATAATCAAGGCGCAAAAATTGCCAAAGGCGAATATTTATTGCTTTTGAATAGCGACACGATTGTCTATGATGATAATCTTCAAAAAATGGTAGATTATTTTGATACATTAGATTCAAATGTGATTTGTATAGGTCCTAAAATATTGAATCGGGATAAAAGTGTACAATCAAAAGGTTTTGCAAATCCGGGCATAATGGAGCGTTTGACGATGTGTTTTAAGTTGTATAAATTTCTTCCTTCTTGTTTATTACCGATGGGAACTCCTGTGAAAAAAGATATTCCGAGGAAAGTTGGGTGGGTTTCGGGTTCATGTATGATGATGAGGAAGGAGGAATATCTGCGAGTAGGAGGGTTTAACGAAAATTTGGAATTTTATGGAGAGGAACCGGAGTTTGGGTATCGTACGTATAAAAGAGGGTATCTCACATGCTATTATCCGTTTGCGGAAATCATACATTTAGGTGGAGAGTCTTCTAAAAATACCCCCCCTATCTCCTTCTCAAATAATTGAAAAACAAGAAGTTAGACGGCGGAGATATTCGTTGCTTCAAAAGGAGACCGTGGGGTATGCAAAGGCTATAAAGATGTCAAGAGTAGTACTTTTCTCTGCATATATAAAGATGTTTTTATCTTCTAATAAAGAATATTTTAGAACGGCTATCGATTGGGAAAAGAAAGTTATTAAGTACTTAGATGAAAAATTGAATGAAACGACTGCTCATTGATATAAATTCTATTGTCCCGTATTATGTTACAGGTAGAGTAAATGGGATAGGACGTACTACGTTAGAGCTGATTCAAGCATTGGTGGAGATAAAGAATTTGCCGTTCGAGGTGGTGCTTTATTCCCAAAATATGAAAGGAATAGGAGGCAGAAATACCGGATTGCCATTTAAAACCAAGCATCTCTATTTACCTCATCGGGAAAAGATAGATAAATTATTGGCTTGGTTTCCTATAAAAGAATGTCTAACCGGATATGATATCATGCATATACCCCATAATTTCGAATATGTATATAGTCCCGAGAAGTGTGTGGTGACATTGCATGATGCTTTGTTTATGAAAATTCAAGAAGAAGCTTTTGAACATGAAAAGATGAAACAGATTGTTCCTCCTTTTATGCGGCAATGCAAGCACATTATTACTTGTTCTGAGTCATCTAGGCGTGATATTGTTGAAACGATGGGAATTGAACCCGAAAAAATCACGGTAATTTATTGGGGAATAAAACACGATTTATTTTTCCCTCAAAAAGATAAATTGAATATACGAGACAAGTTACAGTCAAAGTTTGAATTGTCAAGCCCGTATTTTTTGAGTGTTTCTTGTAATGCAGAGAGGAAACGAACAGATGTTTTAGTAAGAAGTTATATAGCACTATCGAGAGAGCAAACTTTATCTCATGATTTAGTGCTTGTTTGGGGTAATCCCCCACTTAATTTGTTGAAAGAGGTTAAAAATAGTAGTGTAGCTACACGGATTCATTTCTTGAAAAATATATCTGATGGGGATTTGGCTCTGTTGTATAATGGGGCTGAAGCTATGTTTTTCCCATCTTCGTATGAAGGATTTGGGTTACCATTATTGGAGGCAATGGCTTGTGGTGTTCCTGTAATTACATGTCATAATAGCTCTCTTGATGAAATTGCCGGCAATGCTGCGATATATTTGACAGAACCGTTATTTGACAGTCTTATAGACGTGATGGGGCGATTGGATCAAAATACAATAGATACAGAACCGTTTGTGGAAAATGGCATAAAAAGGGCTGCACAATTTAGTTGGGAGAAGACTGCGAAGGAAACGATAGGGGTTTATTTAGATGCTTTGAAATGACTATTCTCATTTGCATACCTTGTTTATTAACCGGAGGAACGGAGATTCAGACATTGAATCTCGTACAGGCACTTGTTGCCGGAGGACATCAGGTAGTGACGACATGCTATTTTGAATATAGCGATGATATGGTCGTCCGATTTCAAAAAGTCGGTAGCGAGGTGGTTTGTCTGAGTTCTGCCGGAACGCGAGTGAATGGTTGGCGGGGAATACTTTTTTTATACAAAGGATTACGCAGGGTATTGAAGTTGTATAAGCCTGATGTAGCTCATGTGCAATATATGGCGCCGGGGGCTATTCCTATCCTGTTGCTACGATGGTTAGGTGTACGGCAGATTATTACCACGGCACATACGGCAGCC
>ULNI01039243.1_pt1 | contig 14572 bp, 18 predicted proteins | sample 1951881 | NCBI WGS metagenome assembly ULNI01 (sample SAMEA4835573, study PRJEB28245) | human gut metagenome | biome: gut microbiome; material: fecal sample | place: Denmark | collected 2008
CACCATTTATATAATTGTGCAGGTGTGGCGAAATTGGCAGACGCGCTAGACTTAGGATCTAGTTCCTTACGGAGTGGGGGTTCAAGTCCCTTCACCTGCACCAATTTGAATATTAAGAAATCAATCGATATAGGTTGATTTTTTTATTTGCAAAAAATGATATAATTAAAGGGGTTAAAATAGAAATTTTTTTTCGCAATTTAATTTTATTATATTTTTTTCTAAAAGAAAAGAGTATTGAACTTTGCCAACACTCTGAAGAATAAGTTTAACTAACTTATTCTCCTTAAAGTATGTATATATATTTTCGTGAAATAGCATATTTCACGAAAAATTAATAAATAGCTATATCAGTATTTTCTGCTACTCTATTTACATCAAGTTTATCATACTTTTTGGTATTTGAACACTATTTTTACACCATTTTACTTATTTTTCTAATTTTCTTTACATTTTTATTTCTTTTTTAGTTCAATTACAATGGTATTGGAGGTGTAAACTATGTTTTATAAAAAACAATTTGAAGTATGTATTGATAAATGGTTATTATCGAAGAAACCTGTTATAAAAGAAACTACTTACTCAAAATATATTACTATTATTGACAGTCATATTAGACCTAAACTTGGTAATATTCCTATTAACAAAATTAATAGTGAATTACTATCAAAATTTGTTAATAATGAAATGGAGTATGGCAATTTAGAAACTAAAGGTAAATTAAATAACAATACAGTTAGAGAAATTATTAATATATTAAAACAAATATTAAAATATAATGAGATTTATATTCAAATACCATTACCACATAGTACTAAAAAAGATATAGTTATATTAAGTGAAAATGAAAGAAATAAATTAGAAAGATATCTAATTTTAAATAATAATAGATATACTTTTGGTATATTATTAACTTTATATACTGGTATGAGAATTGGAGAAATATGTGCTTTAAAATGGAAGAATATAGACTTAAAAAAGAAAGTTATTACAATTAATAGTACTGTTAGTCGTGTTAAAAATCTAAATAATAATATACAAAATAAAACTAAATTAATAGTAGAAAATGCTAAAACAATTAATTCAATTAGAAATATACCTATACCTAAATCACTAATAGAAATATTAAATACGGTAAAGGGAAAAGATGAATATTATTTTCTAACGGGTAGTGAAAAAATAATTGATCCTAGAAATTATGAAAATCAATATAAAAAGATATTAAAGTGTGCTGGTATTAACGAAAATTACTCATATCATACGCTGAGGCATACATTTGCTACGAGATGTATAGCACTAGGTTTTGATCCAAAAACACTACAAGAAATACTAGGACATTCTAATATAAAAATAACATTATCTTTATATGTACACCCAACAGAAAAGATGAAAACAACTTGTATGAACAAGTTAATTCTTAAGCAATAACTTTTCGTGAAATATGCTATTTCACGAAAATATATATTTCAAAAAAAATAGGAGGTATGTATGGAAGAAGATATTATAACAGAAGAAGAATTACAAGAAGAGTTAGAAGAAGAAAAGAAAGAAATAACTATTGATGAAGATGAAAGAAAACTAAAGATAATTACAGAAGATGGAGAAGAAAAAGAGTATGAGTTAATTGCATACATTAGAAAAGATATAGGAGAATTTATAGTATATACAGATAACAAACAACTAGATAATGGGCAAATATTATTATATGTAAATTCAGTTATAGATGATAATGGTGTAATTACACTTGATGAGGTTGAAGATGATGAGGTAAGCACAATAATAGATGAGTTAAAGGAGAGAATGTAATATGAATAGTGATAAATATGATGCAAGAAATTATGATTTTGTTGAAGATGATAAAAAATCTTTACTAGATGCGATGTATGTATTAAAGGATATACGAACAAGTTATGGATATAGAGCATACGAGGGGCTTAATCTGTTTGATAAAAAAGATAAAAAGATATACAAGAAGCGTCAAAAAAGACTAACTTCTTGGGATCATTCTCTTAATGCTTGTATTGATTCTTTAGAACAAATAAAAATGGTAGATGAAGCAAGAGAAAAACTATCTAATATTTCTATTCCAAAAGATATGATTAAAGAAGATAAAAATGTAAAGGAATTTTCTAAGCAAATAAGAAGTATTAGATCATCATTGTATAGTTATAGAGAAAATTTAAGTAAACAAGTAGTTGAAGAAATAAAAAATATGGATAAATCTGATAGAACAGCTAGTAAAAATTTACCAACAAAACAAGAAAAATTTGTATCTTTTACTATGGATAAATTAAGATCAGTAAAAAATATTAGTTCACATCAGTGTAATGTTCGAATTCACAAAAATTCTGTAGATAGAAAAAATGAAAGAGATAAACAGGAAATTGATAAGAAATATGATACAAAAGAAAATATAAGTGAAAGAAATATAAATAAAATATTTGATGAATTAGAAGAAATAAGTTCAAGTATGAGAGGCCTTAAAGATAAAGAACTAAAAAGTGATGTAACAACAGAAATGATTTCTATTAGAAGAGCTGTAAAACCAAGAAATATGTCAATATCTAAAGAAAATTTAGAGAAGATGAGAAAGTCTGAAAAATTAGTTGCCGATGTAGAAAGATTAAAAAGTGCATTTGATACAACATATTTTCATACTAAAGGGTCAAAAAGAGGTAAAAGAATAAATGAAAAAATTGAAAAATTAAAAGCATTTACATCTGAGGTAATAAAGAGTCAAGGTAAAACTCAATCAAATTTATCAAATGAACAAAGTAAAATAGATGATAAAGTAGGATTTGCTAAAGATGCATTAGAAACATATCATAGAGCAGTAAACCAAAGCCGTGAAATACAGGATGCAGAGGCTCGTGCAGAAAAAGTAAATGAAGGTATTGATAGTGAAATTGAAAAATTAAAAGATAAAAAAGAATATTTATATGAAACCAAAAAATCATATAATGAAAAAGAAATAAAAGAAGAAATAAGAGATATAAACGACAAAATAGATGATAGAAAAACTGCTCAAGTTAAAAATACCGAAGAAGCAAAAATAAAAAGTAGAAAGAAAGTAAGTCTACCAGAAAAATATAGAAATATGAAAGAAAAATTAAAGAATCAAAGTAACTTAAGAAAAGCAATAATGTCAAGCTCATACGATATGGGAGGAATGCAATTATGAATTTAGAAAAGCAACAAACATTTAATGAATTTATGGAAGAATATAAGAAATTAGAATTAAGTCAAAAACAAGATGAATTACTAGATAAACTAAAATCAATATTTGTATACTTAAATGTATATGCTATGCAAAATAATATTGAATATACACCAATAAAAAGTAGAGAATTAAATGATTTAGACGAAGAAGCAACAGTAGATGATTATTTAGAGGTTATGATGGTATATTCACAAAATATAGAAGAGTTACTAGGATTAGTAATTGAATATATGAAATTATAGGAGAAATAAGATTATGGATGATTTAAATAAAGAAAATATAATATCAATAGATGATGTAATAAAAAAAGATAAAAACATAGAAGAAAAAATATCTAAATGGATTAAAGAAGGCATTGAAATGATATTTCCAGAAAGATATGTTGAATGGGAGAAATGTGTTAGGTCAAGTGTGAATAGTCTCTATAAAGGAAGAATTATAGAAGAAGCTCTTGAGGTAATGAAAACGTTAAAAAGTGGAAAAACTATAGAAGAAGCAAAAGAAATATTTAACAAACAAAACCATTCTGGCGCAAGTTATGCAGTAGTTAGAAATATATTGTTTGATTTTTCAGATAAGGGACCAGAATTTTATGAAGCAACAGCTGATAAAGAAATACCTGTGGAAATTAAAAAGAAAATAGAAGAAAAAAAGAAAGAAAATGAAGAATTAATTGCGTTACATAATTCAAATAGTAATTTGCAAGAACTTGAAAAAGGAAAATTAAGAATTCCATATTATCAAGTTGCAGAACAGGCATTAATGAATTGGAATGGATTATCAAAAGATGACGCTGATAATATTATAAACACTCAATCTTTTGATGAAATAGAATTACAAGTATATGCGACAGGTTCAATGAATTATGCTATTGAAGGTATAAAGAAATCTCTAGGATTATCAGATGAAGATGCTAAGGGGCTTTCCGAATTTGTATATGAAGGTAAAAAATGTAATGTTACAGATAATTGGAAAAAGAAAGCAGAAAATTCTGGTTTACAGGGACTAGAAATTAAGAAGGATTTTAATAATTTAATTATGGATACCTTATTTCATGTTCACGATGGATGGGTTAAAGATAATGTTAAAAAATTTAATGCTAGAGAGAAGAAACATCAACATATGCCAAGTGAATTAATTGGTTGGAAAGAGGTAAAAGCAGATTTATTATTTGTAAGACCAATATTTGAAACAGCAGGAATTAAAGTTAATGAAGAAGAGTTAGAAAAAGTATATAATGATAGAGTAAAAAATTTCCTTTTAAATAGAGAAATTGAAACAACTGAAGATTTAACAAATGCTATAACAAAAGGGAAAGAATTTTATCCTGCATTAGAAGGATATGGAGAAATATTAACAACTATAAATAATCCTGAATATGTTAAAGAAAAAATAATTCCAGCAATTGAGAAACAAGGAATTGGAAATATAGAAGAGATAAGACAAAGACTAGTTTCTCCAAAGGGAACTAATGCTAATGTAGATGATAAAATAAGTAATTTACAAGATACAATAAAAGATAAAGAAGAAAGAGTTAAAATTTTAACAGAAACACTTGAAACAATCAATTCATTAGAACAAAGGAATAGTGAACTAGATAAACAAATAGAAGAATTAGTGAATAAAATAAATGGAAGACAATTATGATTGATAAAGAAAAATTAATGAAATTATCAGTAGAAGAGCTAAATGATTTAATAAAACAATCTCAAAAAATGATGCAGAAAAAACAAGTTGAAATATTAGAGAAAGAAAAAAGATTAAAAGAACTACAAAAAAATGGGTAGAAAATAAAAATGCATAGTAAAAAAATTATGCATGATTGAAAATGTAGAAATTAAATCTTATGTAAAATAAAGATTAGGTAAAATTGAAGATTCATTAAGTATGTATATGTAATTATAACTAGTGAGTAATAACACTAGTTTTCTTAATAATTCTTGTTATTCTATGTGGAAAAATGACAAAAATTGAAAAAATTTGAAAAAAGTATTCCATAAAAGTTAAAATTGTTTTATATTGTATATGCAACGGGGAAAGTATATCTTTTCGTTTAGTGTGTTATAGTTGTAAATAACTACACTTATGGCACCAATTTGAATATTAAAAAATCAATCGATATAGGTTGATTTTTTTATTTTAATTAATCAATTATTGTTAATACGAATATACTAAAATAGTTGTCAAAAAGGAGTGAAGCAACATTATGTACTTAACAACAGAAAAAATAAATGAATTAGATGATGAAAGTACTGTTAAAGTATTACGATCTTATTTTTATTTTTTATATGCAAAATTTAATTTGCTAGAACATAAAGATGTAAAAAATGCATTAATATTTAAAAAATATATTGAATTAGATGATATTAATGATGTTAATGAATATATAGTAATTAGTGTAAAAGACATTAAAAATATGCTTTCATGTGCAGGAGAGGAATATGAAAGAATTCTTCCAATAGAAGAAAATAGTAATAAATCAAAAAAATTAGTAAAAGATTTTGATAATATTTAAAAATTGTGATATTATATTACCTGTCAAAAATTTTGGTGGTGTTAATATGATAAAATATGATATTTATAATTTAGTAGTAGTTTTTTGTAATATTGGAAATGATAAAATACAATGTTTTATATGCAAAGAAAAGAAAGATAAATATGTTGAGATATTTTCTCATGGGATAATACCTATAGAACAAGTAAAATCTGTTTCTCCACTTTCAGATTATTATTACCATGAACTATTAAAAGAAGATATGTCTTCATATGTAGATAAAAAAGAACTTTTAAGCAAATTTTGTTTTATAAATCGAAATATTGATGCATATTCTTTAGAAGCTTTAGAGTATGAAGAAGAACTAGAAGCAGATTATAAAAGATTAAGACTTAAAAATAATTTTAAAGTGATAAAAGGTGGAAAAAACTAATAAAAAAGTTACCTTCTTAGTAATAGAAAGTAACTTTTTAATTTGCGCTTTTTTGTCTTCTTCTTAGTTGATATATAGATATTTCTTCTTTTTTATCTTCACTATTAAAATATGGTTTTAAAGAATTTTCATCAACAAATAAACTGTTGCTGCCTCTTGAATGAGTAGGCATAATAGTTTTCCATAAATTATAATCTCTTTGCACATCATCTTTATAAATTTTAAGATAATCAAGAATAGAATTAAAATTTTCTAAGTCTATATATCCACCATTTTTGGTTTTTACAAGCACTGCATTTTCTTTATAAAGTTCATCTTCTGATTCAATATAACCAAAAGAACTTAAATTAACACATTCTTCACCAATAAACACATTTCCTGTAAATCTTGAATGACTTATATATTTTGTGCATCTTTTTATATTCCCTATAAAAATTTTATCTGGTTTCATTTTTCCCTATTTTCTCCTTCGTGTTAAAATATTATATATAATAATTAAAAAAACTTCAAGTAGTATATTTTAAAAAAATTGATACATACTATTTATGGTGAATAATATGTACTATTTAAATTGTTTTTTTATTTATTCTTTTATTGGTTTTATATATGAAAATATAATTGAGTTTGTAAGAGGTAAAAAACCTGGAAGTGGAATGCTTTATGGACCATTTACCCCTATATATGGAATAGGTGCTTTACTAATATTAGTTATTTCAAAATTTATATTTAATATACTTAATTTAAATAAGGTACTAGAAGTAATAATTATAGTTCTTTCTTTAACAATAATTTTAACAGTTTTAGAATGGATAGGTGGAATATTAATAGAAAAAATATTTCATGTTACATTTTGGGATTATAGTGATTTTAAATTCCATATTGGAAAATATGTCGCACTTGAAGTATCATTTATATGGGCACTAGGATCTTTACTTGTCATATATGTACTCCAACCATTAATTGATAAATTTATATTTTCTATTCCAAGTTATATCACATATATATTAATAATTATATTTACTATTGATTTAGTCGTTACTTTTTCTAGTAAAAAAGTTCATAAATAAAGTATTAATTTATTATTTTGGATAAAAATATAAATGGAGGAATTAAAATGAATGAAAATGTAGAATTATTAAACTATATATACGAAGACTCTTTAATGGGAATATCATCACTTACTACAATGATTAGAAAATTAAATGATAAAGATAATAAAATAAAAAAATTAATTGAGTCTGAATTAAAAGATTATGAACATTATAAAAAAGAAAGTGAAAAAATGTTAAAAAAATATAAGGGTGAGGTATTAGAAGCAAGTATAATGGCAAAAACTATGGCTAAAATGAAACTTAATTTTGATATTATGAAAGATAATAGTGACTCAAAAATCGCAGATATTTTAACAAGAGGATTTACAATGGGTACAATAGATATGAATAAAAAAATAGATGAATATAAAAAGAGTGCTGATAAAAATGTATTAAAACTTGCTAAAGAATTTTTAGAATTTCAAAATAAGAATATAGAACTTTTAAAGGAATATTTATAGAATACTCCTTGTTTTTATTTATATATAGTATTACAATTATTATAGTAGGTGAGGTAATAAAATGAATATATTTGTAAGCTGTTCATCAAGTGATAAAATAAGCGATGAATATAAAGTAGTAACAAGATTTTTAATGGAAAATATAAGTAAAGATAATGACTTAGTATTTGGATGCGCAAATAGAGGACTAATGGGAATTTGTTATAACGAATTTTTAAAAAATAATAGAAAAATAACAGGTGTTTGTTATGAAATGTACAAAAGTGATTTAGAAGGCTTAAAATTAGATGAAGTACATATGGTAAAAACACTAGAAGAAAGTAATAGATTTTTAGAAGAAAATGCAGATATAATATTAATTTTACCTGGTGCATTTGGAACATTATCAGAATTTATTGATATATTAGAACATAAAAGAACTAAACTTCATAATAAAGAAATGATTATATTTAATATAAATGGTTTTTATGATGACTTAATAAATATGTTTAATAAAATATATAAAAAAGTATCTAATGATTATGACTTTAATTCATTGTGTAAAGTGTTTAATACAGCATTAGATGTAACAAATTATATAGAGGAGAATAATTAATTCTTCTTTTTTTATTAAAAAGTATTTATTTTTTATAAAATTGTGATATAATTAAATAGTCAAAAAATTTATGTGTCTCCTTAGCTCAGTTGGTAGAGCAACTGACTCTTAATCAGTGGGTCTAGGGTTCGAATCCCTAAGGGGACACCATTTTAGGTAGTAAATTCAAACAGAGATGTTTGAATTTTTTGACCCTTTAAAGAGAAAATATAATGAATGGAGAAGAATAAAAGTGACAAAAGAAATTTATACAGGAAGTAAAGAAAATTGTAAAGAAGGAAATTTAATACTTATAAACGAATCATCAGATGATTCAAAGTATAGAGTTATAGATAAACTTAATTTTAATGAAGAATTAGTAGAAAGTTTACCAGACATAGATAGTGGAATGCAGGAAATTATTAAAAGTTTTTACTGCTCAGAACTATATTATAATAAGGTTTTAAAATATATTGACCCTATGGAATTATTAGAAGAGTTAGGAGATAATCCGATATTAGTTTCTAGTAAAGAAAGCAAAGAATTTGATTATAGACATTTAGTTGCGCTTTACTTAGAATTATTTTTAGGAATAAAATCAAAAGAAATATTAATAGATGAAAACGGAAATATAAAAAATATTCCGAGACCAGATTATTTAAAATCAATGCTTGAATCTGTTATAAAAAGAAATTATCCAATGAATGGATTTGACAATATAAAAGATGCATATAGTTATAATAAAAATAATGAAGATGTACTACATATAAAAAGATTGACTATAATTTAAGAAAAAATTATAAATATTTTCTTCTTTTTCGTGGCTTAAATATTATTTGAAAATAAAAAAGTCAAATATTATATAAGTGAAAGGAGGTAAATATGCTTAATATAAAACAAAGACAACAAAATTTACAAACTTATTATTTATTTTATAATGGAAAGATTGATGGTATTGAAGGCGTAAATACAAAAAAGGCCTATAGATCTTTTCAGAAGTTTGTAGGGATAACAATAGATGGAATATATGGAAGAAACACAAATGAAAAATTAATAGGAGTAATAAAAGATTTACAAGGAAAGTTAAATTCACATGGTTATAATTTGGTAGTAGATGGAATCGCCGGAAATAATACAATAAATGCAATAAAAGATTTTCAAAAGAAAAATGGATTAGCAGTAGATGGAATTGCAGGAACAAATACATTTAAAAAATTAGATAATGAAAATAGATCAAGTACAAAATACAGATTTCCAGTAAACTATATCTATGTAAGTCAAACATATAAAAGTACACATAAAGCTGTAGATCTTGGATGGAGTAGTAAGTATTATGGAAGAAATCAAGACATATATGCATGTTATGATGGAACAGTAATAGTTAATTCATATGCGAGTGATGCAGGAAATTATGTGGCTATTAGACATGATAATGGAGATATAAGTAGATACTTACATTTGAAAAGTAGATCAAATTTAAAAATAGGTACTAGAGTTCAAAAAGGTGAAAAAGTAGGAATAATGGGTACAACAGGTAGAAGTACAGGACCACATTTACACTTTGATTTAACAAAAAATGGTTCTAGAGTAAATCCTCTTGATTACTTATATGTTTATAGCGGTCAAATAGTAAATTCAAGTTCACAAAGTTTAGTAAGATATATTTAGACATAAGTAATTTACAAAATTAAAAATCCTTCATTTAATAATAGTGAAGGAGGTAATATATGAAGCAGAAAGGATTAACAGTATCATCAGATAATTTATTATCATCTTACAAAGATTTAAGTGATATTGAATTTGTAATTATAAGATTAGGTTTTACAGATTTTAATACAAAGAAAACAAAGCATATAGATAGTAAATTTTATGAAAATTATGAACTATCAAAAAAAGAAAAATTAAAAATAGGTTTATATTATGAATCTCGTGCAGTAACAATAGATGAAGCAAAAGATGAAATAGAATATTTTCTTCATTTACTAAAAAATAAGACCTTTGATTATCCAGTTATTATTGAATATGAGGATAATCATAACACTATTATTTATCATCCTTCTAGTCAAAAAAATATTAGTAAAGATATGTTTTTAAAGATAATTAATTATGAAGTTAATGAACTTAAAAAAAGTGGTTATGATGTAATAATTAAAACATATGAATCTTGGTATAAAGACATATTTATTAAAAATATAGAAAATGTAAAATATTTTCTTGATGATAATAAAGAATATTTTGATGGGATATTGTATAAGAAAAATGATACTGTAATTAATAATTTAGATTGTAAAAATGTAAAAATAGAATTATCTGTTAGAGAAAATAACCTTCTTCTAAAGATAAAGAAATATATTAAAGCAGGGTATAAGATTATTAAGAAAAAAGTAGGAAAGTAGTGATATTTTCCTATTTTTGTGTAAAAAAGTAAAAAAAATCAAAAAATATCTTGCTTTTTATTTATTATTATTGTAAAATTAAATAGCATTGTTCATTTAATAATGTTTTGGACCTATAGCTCAGCTGGTTAGAGTGCACGCCTGATAAGCGTGAGGTCGATGGTTCAAGTCCATCTAGGTCCACCATTATGATATGGCCAGTTGGTGAAGTGGCTTAACACACCGCCCTTTCACGGCGGCATTCACGGGTTCGAATCCCGTACTGGTCACCATTTAAGAATTTAAATCCTTTATTGGATTTTTTTTTAACTTTTTATTTAGTTATGATATAATGTAAATATAATATTTGAGGTGATTAAATTGGCAAGTATTAGTACATATGTAAGAGACTATGGTAATAAAACATTTTTTGAAGAACCGTTTAATGAAATAGATAATGTTGTATTTTCTTCATTAATATATTTAAATTATGAGGGTATAGTACCAGAAAATAGAAAATACATAAGATTAGAAGAGGCAGGAATAAAATATTTAGAAAAATATAGTTATTTTGAAATAAGTAAATTAGGAATAGCTCAAAAAGTTAGTTATCAGTTATTAAAACAAGTTGTTAATACAGTTAGATATAAAGATGTTCTTATGTATAACTTTAAGTATATTGCAGACTCTGATAGACAGTTTGGTGCGGTATGTTTTAAAGTTAAAAAGAGTTTTACTTATGTTGCATTTGAAGGAACTGATAACTTATTAAGTGGATGGAAAGAGGATTTTGAGCTATCTTATAAATTTCCTGTTCCAGCACAAACACTTGCAATAGAATATATAAATAAACGTGTTAGATTTTATGATAAAAATGTAATGGTTGGTGGACACTCAAAAGGTGGTAATTTAGCACTTGTTTCATCAATGTTTGCAAAAAAACTTATAAATAAAAAAATAAAGAAAATTTATAGTAATGATGGACCGGGTCTTAGAAAAGCAGAAATTGAATCAGATAATTATAAAAGGGTAAGAGATAGACTTATTCATATTGTACCTAATTATAGTTATATTGGTGTTCTTTTAAGAAATGATAAATTTAAAGTTATAAAATCAACAAGAAGAGATTTTATGGCACATTCTGTTTCAACTTGGCAAACAGATGGTACTTCTTTTAAAGAAGCATCTTTAAGTAAAATAAGTTCAAATTTAAGAGAAAGTATTATTTTATGGCTTGATGAACATAATGATGAGCAAAGAAGAAAAATGATTGAAACAGTATTTGAAGCATTTGAAAAAAGTGGTATAAAAGATACTAATGATTTCTTTAATATAAAAAAATCATTTAATATTGTAAAAAATATTAGAAATGTAGATGATGAAACTAAAGAACTCGTTATGAGTCTTATACAATTTAATATAAATTATTTAATAGAAAATAGTTAATAGAGCATTTTTTTGACAGAAATGTTCTTTTTTGATATTATATATATCGCTTTAAATGGGGTGATAAATGTGAAAAAGATAGATTTACAAGATTTTACATTAGAAAGTTTTGATTATGATAACAAAGAACATGTTAGTATGATAAATAGATTTGATATGGATAGTGAAATAAATAAGTATATTATTCCTAAAGATGAATCGTTTTCAGATGTAGTTGATGCATATAGATACTTCAAAACAGATGAAATATACAATACATTATATTTGATCAGATTATTACTTACAAATGAAATAATTGGTTCGGTAGAACTAGATGGTAAAAAAGAAGATTTATATATTAATTATGCTATTTTAAAAAAGTATAGAAATAAAGGATATTGTTTATCTTTGCTTAAAGAATTATTAGAAAGAATAAAGGAAGATACTACTCAAATAAGTCTTTTAATAAAGGAAGATAATGAACCAAGTAAGTGTTTAGCACTTAAGTCTGGTTTTGAAAAAGTTTGTAAAGATGAATATAATTATGATAAATATCAAATAAAATCTTAAAATTAATATTGACCTATCGCGTAAGAAATGGTAAAATTATATTGCGCGTTGGAGTGATACTCAAGAGGCTGAAGAGGCGCCCCTGCTAAGGGTGTAGGGTGGGTAACTGCCGCGAGGGTTCAAATCCCTCTCACTCCGCCATTAATGAAATTAATCCCGTTCGAGGGATTTTTTTTGTTGCACATATATATGAATAAATATTCATATATTATTGACTTATGAATAATATGGTAGTATAATACATATGAATGAAAATTCATATGAAAGGAAATTTTTATGGAAGAAATTATTATAGATAAAGAGAGAGTAAATAAAGTTTTAAATAATATTATTGATGATGAAAAAATGTTTGAGCTTGCGGAAGTTTTTAAACTTTTTGGAGATACTACTAGGATGAAGATATTTTGTGCATTAAAAGAAAGTGAGTTATGTGTTTATGATATTGCATATATTACAAAGAGTACACAATCAGCAATATCTCATCAATTAAAATTATTAAAAGATTCTAATCTTATAAAATCAAGAAAAGAAGGTAAAGTAGTTTACTATTCACTTGATGATGATCATGTTGAAAAAATATTAGAGAAAGGTCTTGAACACATTGAAGAAATATAAATATAGATTAAATAATTTAGATTGCGCAAATTGTGCGAATAAAATAGAAGAAAGATTAAAAAAAGAAAACAATTTAAGTGATGTAGTTGTAAACTTTTCATCACTAACATTATCTTTTATGTCTAATGATGATATAAAAATAGAAGATATTAGTAATATTGTTACCAAAATAGAACCAGAAGTAGTAGTTACTAAAATAGATGAAGAAGTAAAAGAAACTAAAAAAAATTATAATTTAATAAGATTAATTATTGGTGTTATAATTGCTTTACTTGGATTATATGTTAATTTTAATAATGAAATAATTAATAAAATACTTATTATAGCGTCATATGTTATTTTACTTTATAGAACATTTAAAGTAGCGTTTAAAATGCTTATAAAGTCACATACAATTAATGAAAATGCACTTATTACAATATCCGCAATTGGTGCTTACTTTGTAGATAAACAAATGGAAGGATTAATGGTTATAACTCTTTATGAAATAGGTAAAATATTAGAAGAAAAAGCCGTTAATAATTCAAGAAATTCAATTAAGGATTTAATGAATATAAAACAAGACTTTGCAAATAAAGTTGTTGGTGATAAAACAAAAGTAATAAATGTAGAAGACGTAAAAATTAATGATATATTAATAATAAAAAAGGGTGAAAAAATTCCAGTTGATGGAATAGTTATTGAAGGTGAAACTAAGTTAAATTTATTTTCTTTAACTGGTGAAAGTGATCTAGTTAATAAAAAAGAAAATGATGAAGTATTATCTGGATCAATAAATGAAGGAAAAGTGATAAAGATAAAAGCAACTAAATTATTTAATGATAGTACTGTTTCAAAAATATTATCACTTATAGAAGATGCGACTGATAAAAAATCAAAGACAGAAACATTTGTCGCAAAAATGGCTAAGTATTATACTCCAATAGTACTTATAATAAGTGTAATTACATTTATATGCTTTATACTTTTCACAGATCTTACAACATATGAATCAATTTATAGAGCACTAGTATTTTTAGTTATATCTTGTCCATGTGCAATTGCAATTTCAGTACCACTTTCATATTTTACTGGTATTGGTGTATCAAGTAAAAATGGAATATTAGTTAAAGGTAGTAACTATCTTGATTTACTTTCAAGAGTTAATAAAATAGTATTTGATAAAACTGGTACATTAACAAGTGGAGCATTTAACGTTATAAGTTTTAACTTACTAGATAGTAGTTATAGTGAAGATTATATCTTAAAACTTTATGCATTAGGTGAAAATTTATCAAACCATCCAATTGCTAAATCAATAATGAATTATGTAAA
>ULNI01046846.1_pt1 | contig 14483 bp, 10 predicted proteins | sample 1951881 | NCBI WGS metagenome assembly ULNI01 (sample SAMEA4835573, study PRJEB28245) | human gut metagenome | biome: gut microbiome; material: fecal sample | place: Denmark | collected 2008
ATAAATCATCAAGTATGCTGCGCAACGCCCTTAAATCTGAGGAAGCAAAAACCTCACGTCTTATGAGAGAATTTGAGATCGAGCAGGAAATGGAGAAAGCAAAAGAACAATATCATAGCATATAAAGGGGAACTAATATGGATCTTGAAAAACTTAAGCACATAAAAAATCTTATCATCGCAAAAATTCTTTTTGTATTTGGCTGGATCTATGATTTTGCTATGCGTATTTTAAATGCGGTGAATAAAACACCTATTGAAAAAGACAAAGACCGCCGAAATGTCAGAATAAAACAATTTGCAATAGCTACATCGATACTATATGTGATCTTTAACAGCATTTTCATCTATGTTATAAAGTCATTGAGAAGTATAAGCACCGTCAATGGCAGTGCAGATTATTCAAAAACGCACTTTATGCCGTGGAATATCATTGTTCCACCCGGATTTATGATGTTCATTTTTGAGTTGATTCTTTCTCTTATAGTTGGTCTGGGAATAACGGTAAAGCTGCATACACTCTACCGAATGAAAAATGACAGCAAGAACGTTAAGGGTGACAACAAGTTTATGGAGGACAACGAACTGTTAGATCATTTTCTGGCAGTGCCTATGGATAACATCACTTCAGCCGAAAAGGCAGGAATGCTCATAGGAGAAAGCAACGGCGTCTACTACATCGAACCGGGCACATACAACACAATGACCGTAGGTGCACCACGTTCCGGCAAGGGTGAATGCTATGTGCTGCCAAGCCTGAGGCTTATGGCGAATGCAAAAGAAAAGCCCTCTGTTATCGTTAATGATATGAAAGGCGAGCTGCTTGAACTGACCTATAAGGAATTTGCCAGAAACGGCTACAAGATAGTTACTCTTAACCTTATCGATACTGACCGTTCGGACTGTTGGAACCCTCTTCAGCTTATTATTGACGAGTACCTCACAGCTAAACACGGCAACAATGACTTGTCGCAGACTTCAAAGCTCGTCAGCTCATTCGCTCACTGCCTTACAGACGATACCCAGAGCGAGGCTATATGGACAGACTCCGCAAGGTCGCTGCTCAGTGCCCTCATATACTATTTCTTAGATAAAGGCTATGAGAAAAATGATATGTCCTGCGTTAATATGTTCAGTATCACAACATTCTTTACTGAATTTGGAATTTACAATACTGTTATCGAGGACGAAAGCGGTAACAAAAAAGAAGTCAACGCACTTGATGAACTGTTCAATGCGCTGCCTGTGGGCTGTCTTGCAAGAACATCCTATTCAACGTCAAAGTTCTCCCAGGGTGATACACGTTCTTCAATATACACTGTTCTCTCCGCAGACCTTGAGATATTCATGACGGATATGGGTGTTCAAAAGCTGACATCTAAAAATGAAATAAACTTTGCTGACCTTATCAATGAAGATCAGCCTTGCATAATATATATGCTCGTTCCATATGAGGAAAAATCACGATACGTTATCGCCTCGATGTTCGCAGATCAGTCATTTTTGTACCTCGCAAAACAGGCAAGAAAGTATCCGGACGGAAAGCTGCCAAGGAAAATAGAGTATATGTATGACGAGTTCGGACAAATGACTAAGCTGCCTGATCTCAGCAGTAAAATGAATGCCTCACCCGGTGCTAACATTCTTTTCAATCTATTTCTTCAGGACTACGGACAGCTTAAGAAATATGAAAAAGAAGAAGATGGCATAAAAGGCGGCTGTAACATTCAGATATACATATTATCTCTTAATGGTAATACAAACAAAGCGTTTTCTGAAATGATAGGAAATGAAACAGTAAACTATTTGACCTTCAGCGGAAGCCTGTATGGATTTTTAGATCACCAAGGTGAACGAGTTGACAGCAAGGCGCTGCTCGATACAACACAGCTCTCAAAGCTGCCGTTCGGCACTGCTATTGTCAAAAAAATGCGATGTGAACCAATAAAGACCAATATTACACCATATCATCTGCTAACTAACAAAATGCCACGCATACCTATAGACGAACTGCCGATAAAATCACGCAACATTGACCTTTCCGCAGCAATGTATCCATATGACGAGCTTTGGGACAGTCTGGGCGTAATAGGTTATCAATACAGATTAGACAGCCTCAAAAAGACTGCTGAACGTGCTATGAATGACTACTATATGCAGCTAGGCAAGATAGACCAAATAAAGTCAGACGGCAGCACTGTGTCCGAAAGTATGTATAAGGCTGCACTTGAACTTGAGAAAAATGCCGGTGCGGCTCAACGGCAAGTCATAGAATATCAGCAACAGGTACAAAAGCTCAATGAGTTTCGTGCAAACGAGGCACGAAAGATCTTTGCAGAGGCATATGGAACAAGCGGCTCAGACGAAGAAGATGATTACACCGATCAGGACGAGCTCTATTTCCCAGGAGAATACCCGGACGATGGTCCGTATGTCGATATCACCGCCCTGCTATATAAGATCAACGGACTTGTAGGCAGCGAGCTTGGAGGATTTCTTTCAGATCAGAACTATGCCGCTGCAAGGGGCTACATAAAGAAAATACAGAAACGTCCTGATATACGCAGCAATTTTGTTGCCGATGAATGGGCGGCACTGGAACAATACATTAATAATGAGGAATTGAAAAATGCGAATACCTAACAGCTTTGTTACACGTTTTACACAGGCAGCAGACTTGAAGCTTGCCTGTGTATTCTATAGTCTTATCCACAAGAATACAAAAAGAAATCTGCTTGGCTATGAGATCACAGTCAAGCAGACAACTCTTGTGTCACTATGCGGCTTTTCGGTATCCACTGTTAAACGTGCGGCAAGTTCGCTGCTCAAGAGTGGATTTATCAAGTCCCAGAAGCGCCAAACAAATGCTCCTGGAAAACTTGGCACATATACATACACTATTGAAGCCGTATCTACAGCTTCTAAATATTTCACCATGGATAAAAAGCTCATAAGCAGATTGAACGGGAATGAATTCAGAGTGTACGCAATGTGCTGTAAGCTGGCTGACAGCTCGCACAAGAGCTTTTTTCAAAGCTATAATGATCTATCTCAGCTTCTAGGCATGAGCCGTCAGGACGTTCTCAGGACGATAGAAAAGCTTGTAAAAGGCAAATTCATTCGTAAGAAGAAAATCAGAACTCGTGCAGGTGATTTTACAGACAACACATATACTGTCTGCATATATGTTCATCACAGCAGAATAAAAAAAGCCTCCCGCCGCTCGAGCAGGAGGCAGAGCATTCATTGCTTTACAATGAACACACCCATTAAAAACACAAGTTCATTGTATAACAAAAAATCGGGTTTGTCAATAGGTTTTAAGAAAAAAATACGGCTTTCGGAGATTTTTTTCTTAAAAAGGGGTAGTGGGTAAAATGAACTGTCTATAACTGACCCATTCTTGATTATCTGTCTGAAATCAAATAATTGATTTTGGTTTATATACTTAGTTATTATCAAAGTTATTGATGAGTATTTGTTTTTTTATGTGAAATTCGCTTTTTTCTTTCAGACAGATATCAATTCAAGCTGTCAAAATGCCTGTTTTTGTAATATAATTAATTTATTATATCAAAAAAAGGGGATCATTATGACTATCGAAGAACTAATTGACGAAAAAACAAAACTTGAAAAACTTGTAATACAGCTTGCAGAAGAAAACCAACAGCTTAAGGACAAGTTGTCGGCTAAAAAAGCTAGTGACACTCCGTTCGCCGATCTGCTTGAAACGTGGCTGCACAACAAAAAAATATCTGTAAAAGCCAACACATATGAAGCTTACTGCACCCAGATCAATCATCACCTTGTGCCGTATTTTCGCAGTAAGGGTACAATGCTTTCTCAGCTCACGCCAGCAGTGCTTGAAGAATATTATTTCACAAAGCTTCAATCAGGCTTATCAGGCTCAACCATAAGGAAACATCATTCAAACATCAAGATGGCGCTGAAATTTGCCGTAAAGAACGGATTGACAGACCACAATGCAGCCTTGCTTGCGGAGCTTCCCTGCACTGACCGTTACTGTGGAAATTTCATAAGTACAGATCAATTTGAGATAATTCTTAACAAGGTCAAAAATACTGACCTCTACACGCCTGTGTTTCTAGCAGGAACTATGGGACTCAGACGCAGCGAGGTTCTGGGACTGCGTTGGTCAGACATAAACTTTGAAACGCAGACTATGTGCATACAGCATACTGTAGTCAAATGCATTAAAGATCACAAGATAACTTTGGTGTTTTCAGACGTTCCAAAAACCAGAGCAAGCCGCAGAACCTTGCCTCTCCCCTCAGGCGTGCTCAGATACCTCAAGGAACTTAGGCGCAGGCAGTGCGATAATTACACGGCTCATCGTGACAAGTATTCACGAGAATATCTTAAATACATATGCGTTGACGATATGGGGCTGATCGTCAAGCCCGACGATCTGTCTGTTGGTTTCGGCAGGATAATGGCAGAAATGAATTTCCGCTGCCGTTTCCACGATCTTCGTCATACCTGTGCGTCACTGTTGGTTCAGCACGGCATTGAGCTAAAGTCCGTGTCGGTCTGGCTCGGTCACAGCAGCATAGCTGTCACTAGCGATATATACACGCACCTTACATATCGTGAAAAGCTGAAAGTCGCTGAAACGATCGACGAGTATATGAAAGATGTCAATGTGTCACCGTGACACATTAGATAAGCGACTTAGTTTTTAATACGTGTTGACAAAATACGTGCAATGTGATATAATATATATGGTGGTGATAGAATGACGTTCAAAGAAATGGATAGGCTACTTAAAGAAGCTGGATGGTATTATGACGGTGCAAGAGGTTCTCACTTCAAATATAAACATAAGAGTCAAAATGGAATCGTCATTGTTCCCAACCACAAAGGAGATATTCCAAAAGGAACGGCAAACGCAATTTTAAAACAGGCAGGGCTTAAATAAGCCCTTGCCTTGTTATCGATGAAAGGTGGTATAAATATGTTATCAATGTATCCGGCTTGTTTTTACAAAGAAAAAGAAGGTGGCTATTCTGTCATATTTCCTGTTCTCGGAATTGCCACTTGCGGCGATGACATCAATCAAGCTATGAGTATGGCAGTTGATTGCCTTGCCGGTTATTTGTATGAGTTAAAACTCAGCAAAGAAGAAGTTCCTGCTGCACCTGATATGGATAAGATCGACATCGATGCAGAATATAACGATTATGAAAGTGCTTTTGTAAATATGGTGACCGTCGATGTTGATGAGTATGCGAAAAAGCACTTTGAAAAGTCTGTCAAGAAAACTTTGACCATTCCCTCCTGGTTAAATGAACTTGCTGTTGCCAACGGCATAAATTTTTCGCAAGTTCTTCAGACTGCTCTTAAGGATAAGCTCAATGTGAATTAATAAATAAGAACGCTTATAAATATAATTCTATGCCGAAAGGATCACTATGACAAATTTTAATGATTTTCTTGATGAACAGTTAAAAGATCCTAAGCTCAAAGCGGAATATGACGCACTTGAACCTGAGTTCACAATAATTCAAACACTGATAGACGCTCGTAAAAAGAGCGGCATAACACAAAGTGAGCTTTCAAAGCTTACTGGCATTGCACAAGGCGATATAAGCAACATTGAAACAGGGAATGCCAATCCTTCAATAAAAACGCTTCAAAGACTTGCCGCTGCTTTAGGCAAAAAACTTAAAATAGAATTTGTATAAAAGAACCCCTAGTGTGTCACGGTGACACACTAGGGGTCATTTTGCATTTATATATAAAAGATATATTCCCCACCATTAATTTCCGCAAAAGTATTGACAAATTGACAAAATGGTGGTATAATTAATATACAGAGGAAATTTAGAGGGCATAAAAAATTGCACCCTCTAAGGCTTATAAACTCCGCCAAGAATTTATAAGCCCAGCAGCACAGATGTAAGAGGCAACTGTGAGCTTTCAGAGAATGCTATCCTCGTGCTCTATTATAGCACGTTGGGAATAGATTGTCAAGGGCTTTTCACGATGTCAAACATCTGGAAAGCTCTTTTTGCTTTTAGCTGCTGATTCAACTCATCAAAAATGCAGCTTGAAAATCGAATATCGTAAGTCCTCAAATAAGATTGAGATGAGGTCAACTGATGTGAAACACAAGCACAACAAGACATTGAGTTGTCTTTAAGTCGCTTAGAGCCATGACGTTCGTTACTGTTCAATCACGCCGATCAGGCATTCTTAACATTTCAGAACATGAACACGAGCCAGCCAGTAACAGTTAAGCTAACTGCAAGCCTATGTGCCGACGCCACTATGAATTAACATCAGATGATTCGCTTAAGCTCCACAATGTGCAGCTGCCTTGACAAGGTCTAAGAGCGAAACGAAACAAATGTCACAAAACATATCCTAGCTTGTTACTACAAGCTTTCATATATGCTCAGCAAGGATATTCAAAGATACTTGCTGAGGAAAGTCCACATTTTTATATCCTGTGGATTTTCCTTTGTGAGTATCAAAAATGATTGGTGCGCCAGAAGGGACTCGAACCCCCGACCTACTGGTTCGTAGCCAGTCACTCTATCCAGCTGAGCTACTGGCGCATTCAACTCTAATATTATATCATATGCAAGCCCCTTTGTCAATGAGTTAATGGAATTTCTCCGCTTATTTTACAGAATGTTCACATCGTTTCTTGTAGCTTCACACCTTTATCATCCCTTTAAATGCCATTGTTTTTCACACTTTTTGTCAATCAAGTGTTTGTAATCATTTGTAATACTTTTTCGGCAAACTGCTCTGTTTTTAACCGGAATTTTTGTAGATTATTTATCATTCTATGCCCTTGACTTATATTCTGATTGTGGTATAATAGTAAATGTTCAATATTATGTTATGACAAAAGCAGCCAACCACAATATATAGTGGTTGAGCAGGATAGAATGAAAGGAAGAGTATAGGTGAAGATAATAAAAAGAAGCGGCGCTGAGAATACGTTCGATAAGGAAAAGATAGAAAATGCCGTTGCGAAAGCTAATATCACTGTGGAGGAAAAGGATAGGCTCTCTGAGGGAGAAATAGGAGAGATAGCACAGAATATAGAGGACAAATGCTCTGAAATGAATAGGGCTATGGACGTTGAAACTATTCAGGACTGGGTGGAAGCCGATATCATGCGCCACGGCAAGTATACAGTGGCAAAGCATTATATCACATACCGCTATGAGCGTTCTATCGTCAGACAGGCTAATACTACTGACAAGCAGATACTTTCTCTTCTTAACTTCGAGAACGAGGAAGTCAAGCAGGAAAATTCCAATAAGAACCCTACTGTCAATTCAGTTCAGAGGGATTATATGGCAGGTGAAGTGAGCAAGGATATCACAAGAAGATTTTTGCTTCCTGACGATATAGTTGAAGCCCACGAAAAAGGTCTGATACATTTCCACGACGCCGATTATTTCGCTCAGCATATGCACAACTGCTGTCTTGTAAATCTTGAGGATATGCTCCAGAACGGCACTGTCATAAGCGAGGTCATGATAGAAAAGCCACACAGCTTCTCTACAGCCTGCAATATCGCTACACAATCTATCGCTCAGATAGCTTCTTCACAGTATGGCGGACAGAGTATCACACTTTCCCACCTTGCTCCGTTCGTTCAGATATCCCGTGATAAATACCGCCGTGAGGTAAAAAAGGAGTTCGCAGAGCTTAATATCCCTGCCGACGAGGATACTATAAATAAGGTAGCCGAAATGAGAGTAAAGGCTGAGATAGTTCAGGGCGTTCAGATGATACAGTATCAGGTCATCACTCTTATGACAACAAATGGTCAAGCACCTTTCGTTACTGTTTTCATGTACCTTGACGAAGTCCCTGAGGGGCAGACAAGAGATGACCTTGCGGCTATCATAGAGGAAATGCTCAGACAGCGTATCCAAGGCGTAAAGAACGAAAAGGGCGTTTATATCACCCCTGCGTTCCCTAAGCTAATATATGTCCTTGAAGAGGACAACATAAGAGAAGGCTCAAAATATTGGGAGCTTACAAAGCTTGCTGCAAAGTGTACCGCAAAGAGAATGGTTCCTGACTATATAAGCGAAAAGAAAATGAAGGAGCTTAAAGTAGACAAGAATGGCAATGGTCAGTGCTACCCTTGCATGGGCTGCAGAAGCTTCCTTACAACATATCTTGACGAAAACGGCAAGCCTAAATATTACGGCAGATTCAATCAGGGCGTTGTTACAATAAACCTTGTGGACGTTGCCTGCTCGTCATATAAGGATATGGATAAGTTCTGGAAGATACTTGATGAAAGACTTGAGCTTTGCAGACGTGCGCTTATGCTCCGTCACGAAAGACTTAAAGGCACTCCATCTGACGTTGCACCTATCCTTTGGCAGAACGGTGCATTGGCAAGACTTAAAAAGGGCGAAACAATCGACAAGCTCCTTTACGGCGGATATTCCACTATCTCGCTTGGCTATGCAGGTCTTTGCGAATGCGTAAGATACATGACAGGCAAGTCACACACAGACCCTTCAGCAACGCCTTTTGCACTTGAAGTTATGCAGCACCTTAATGACGCCTGCGCAAAGTGGAGAGCAGAAACAAACATAGATTTCAGCCTTTACGGCACGCCATTGGAGTCCACAACATACAAATTTGCAAGATGTTTGCAGAAGCGTTTCGGTGTTATCGAGGGTGTAACAGACAGAAACTACATCACAAACAGCTATCATATCCATGTTACCGAGAACATCGACGCATTTGACAAGCTCACATTCGAGTCTCAGTTCCAGGCTCTCTCACCAGGAGGAGCTATCAGCTATGTGGAAGTGCCGAATATGCAGAACAACATAGAGGCTGTTCTTGCAGTTATGCAGCATATTTACGACAACATCATGTATGCAGAGCTTAACACAAAGAGCGACTACTGTCAGAAGTGCGGTTTTGACGGTGAGATAAAGATAGTAGAAGATGACGGCAAGCTTGTGTGGGAGTGTCCGAACTGCGGCAACAGAGATCAGAACACTCTGAACGTTGCAAGGCGCACCTGCGGCTACATCGGCACGCAGTTCTGGAATCAGGGCAGGACTCAAGAGATAAAGGAGAGAGTTTTGCATTTGTGATTCGTCAAAAAACTCAAAAGCTCAAAAATCAAAACTCGTCAAAAAAATGAACATTATAGCAAGGAAAACTCAAAAACTCAAAACTGCAAAATCCGAAAATAATGAACATTATTATTGACATAAAACAGCAAACAGCATATAACTATCGGGGCAATACAAAATCGTATTGCCCTGCGTTGTATGTATGAAAGGAGCGGAAAATGAATTATTGTGGGATAAAGAAAACTGATATCGCCAATGGCTCAGGAGTGAGGGTCACGCTGTTCGTATCAGGTTGCAGACACCACTGCAAGGGCTGTTTTCAGCCTGACACTTGGAACTTTGACTACGGCAAGCCTTTCACAGATACCACCGCAGACGAGATAATTAACGCCCTCTCAAAGGGCTATATAAAAGGACTTACTCTCTTAGGCGGCGAGCCTATGGAGCCTGAGAACCAGCCTGAGCTTACAAAACTCCTCCGCCGTGTGAAAACAGAACTTCCCGACAAGGACGTGTGGTGCTACACAGGCTGTACCCTTGAAACTGACCTGCTTGCAGGCTCAAAGTCCCCATACAGAACACAGTACACAGACGAAATGCTGAGCCTTATCGACTACCTCGTTGACGGCGAATTTGTTCTCGAAAAGAAAAACATCTCACTGAAATTCAGAGGCTCTGAAAATCAGAGGATACTTCATAAAGAGGACGGCATTTGGCTGCCTTGCGAAGATATGTAAAACAAAACCGCTCCCCGTGTTATCACGAAGAGCGGTTTTTTATACAAATTGTAGGGGGACGGCGTCCTCGACGTCCCATTTATTGACCATGTGTCATGTTCTTGACCTTACTTGTCAGACTTTGTAAAGAATATTGCCTTTATAAGCTGGATAACGAGCATAGAGCCAAAGCTTAGAATGTATATCCATGCAAACTGCATACCTGTCATGTCTGCTATCTTGAAAAGTCCCTTGAGTTGTGGAACGAGCAGAACGGAGTTTAAAAATACCATTCCAAGACCGAACGCCATAAGACCGAACTTGTTGTTGAAAAATTCCTTTGAGAATATAACAGGACCTTTTTTCTTGCACGAGAATCCGTGGAACAATCTTGCAGAGCAAAGCACTGCGAATGCCATCGTCATACCAAGAGCTGCGCTTGTCTTGTTTCCCATAAGGAAAGCCGAAGCTACTGCTATCGCTATAACTACGCCATACAATGCTATCTCGCCCAGGAAAGGACGTGTGAGGATAGATTCGTTTGCGTTTCTTGGCTTGCGTTTCATGACCTCTTCGGAGTGAGGTTCAAGACCCAAACCGATAGCAGGAAGCGAGTCTGTAAGCAGATTAATAAACAGCAAATGTATTGCCGCAAACGGAACAGGAAGTCCAAGCAGTGAGTTGAAAAGCACCACAAGAATTGCCGCAAAGTTGCCCGAAAGCAGGAAGAGTATAGCCTTTTTAATGTTCTCGTAAATGTTTCTGCCGTTTCTTATGGCCTTTACTATAGTTGCAAAGTTATCGTCTGCAAGCACCATTGAGGCAGCGTCCTTTGAAACCTCAGTTCCTGTGATGCCCATTGCAACGCCCACATCAGCCTGCTTTAACGCAGGTGCGTCGTTCACTCCGTCGCCTGTCATGGAAACTATACAACCGTTTGCCTGCCAAGCCTTTACGATCCTTATTTTATGCTCAGGTGTAACACGAGCGTAAACAGCCTTGTCCTTTACAAAGTCAACAAGCTCTTCGTCTGAATAAGCGTCAAGCTCGTGACCCTCAACAGCCTTTGAGTTGTCGTCAAGAATACCTATCTCACGGGCAATAGCCGAAGCCGTAACGATATGGTCGCCTGTTATCATGACTGGCTTTATGCCTGCCTTGCGGCATTCCGCAACAGCCGCCTTTGATTCCTCTCTCGGAGGATCCATCATAGCAATAAGACCGACAAACTCCAATCCGTCCTCGTCCTCTGGACATACGGTATCCTTGTCGAATTTTTTCTCTGCAAATGCAAGTATACGCAGACCTTTTTCCGAAAGCTCTGCCACACGCTGGGTTATAACAGCCTTTTCCTCGTCGCTTGAAGTTATCCTGTTTATAAGAACGTCAGCCGCACCCTTTACATATAGCACCTTTTCGCCGTCGATAACGTGCAGAGTTGACATAAGCTTTCTGTCTGAATCAAATGGTATCTCAGAAATTCTAGGGAGATCTTCCCTCACCTTGTCAGTGTCGATGCCAAGCTTTGTGCCGAAGTTGATAAGAGCCGTTTCTGTAGGGTCGCCTATCTCAACGCCATCCTTACAGCTTGAATCGTTGCAAAGTATCATGGCTCTTGTCATAGTCTTGACCTTTTCATCATCAAGATCAACAGCGTCAGTGTCGATTATCCTGCCGTCTACCATTATTTTTCTAACTGTCATCTTGTTCTGTGTCAGTGTACCGGTCTTGTCAGAGCATATTACAGAAACACTGCCCAAGCCCTCAACAGCTTGAAGCTTTCTTATGATAGCGTTTTCCTTTGACATTTTCTGTGTGCCGAAAGAAAGCACAATAGTAACGATAGAGCTGAGAGCCTCAGGAATAGCCGCAACAGCAAGTGCGATAGCGAACATGAACGAATCCATAAGCTGGCCGCCACGAAGCATACTAAGTCCGAACACTACTGCACAGACAATAAGTATAGCAATGGAAAGCTTTTTACCGAACTCGTCAAGCGTGTTCTGGAGAGGTGTTTTTCTCTCTGATGCGTTTTGGATAAGCGAAGCTATCTTGCCCACCTCAGTGTCCATACCCACCTCAGTGACAAGCATTTTTCCTCTGCCGTATGTGACAAAAGAGCCTGAATAAACCATATTTGCACGCTCAGCCAAAGGCTTTTCGCCCTCTATATCGCTCATATCCTTGTCGATATTAACGCTCTCGCCTGTGAGTGCCGACTCGTTCACCTGAACAGACGCACATTCTATCAGCCTGCCGTCTGCACATATCTGGTCGCCTGCTTCGATAAGAAGAATGTCGCCCACTGCGATCTCCTCAGAGGGGATAATGACCTTTTCGCCGTTACGAAGCGCCTTAGCCGTCGGTGCAGAAAGCTTTTTAAGGTTCGTCAGTGACTTTTCAGCCTTGACGGTCTGAACTGTACCCAAAATAGCGTTCATTGTGATAACAACGAGAATTACCGCACAACTCTCAACGTCTTTCATGAAAGCTGAAACTATCGCAGCAATAATGAGTATAAGCACAAGAAAGTCCTTATACTGCTCTAAAAATATCATTGGAATGGACTTTTTCTTGCCCTCCGTGATAACATTTCGTCCGAACTTTTCGCAGTTTTTCACTGCCTGCTCGGTTGAAAGACCATTTTCACCTGATGAAAACTCAGTGTAAAGCTGGTCAAGCTTTTTCTGATACTGCTTCATAAAATACCACCTTTTTTTATTTTTTCCTGTAGTCGCTGCCGATATACCCTTCAAAGCCTCCTTTTCTCATAGGCTCAGAAAAATAAACGCATAAAAAATCGGCAAGACGTTTATTGGGTAAACTGCGCCTATGGCAATTTAATCAATAAAAGTCTCGCCGTTTAGATATGCAGCGGTCCCTCATCGGAACGTATTGACGCAAACATAAACGGATCTCTCCGCCAGCTACTCTCTTTTACTATGAGGTTATTATAACCTATATTTTTGATTTTGTCAATAGTTTTTTATATATTTTATTGTACATTTGCAACGCTTCATATCATCAAAAAAGTGGGTCTTTGAGACCTGACTTTTGTATAAAAAGTCCTTGGACATATGAAAAAATATATGGTATAATAATTATAACAATGAGCAGCGACAGCGTAAGTCCGATTGTATTCGGACTTGTGCTGTTTTTTTATGCGCAAAAAACGGGAGGTAATAAAATATGAGCGAAGAAGTTCTGAAAGAAAACAAGATGGGCGTTATGCCCATGCCGAAACTCATGCTGAGCATGGGTCTGCCTATGATAATTTCAATGATAGTTCAGGCGTTTTACAATATCGTTGACAGCTATTTCGTAAGCAGGATAACAGATGATACAGTTGAGCACATGGGCGAATATGCCGTAAACGCCCTCACCCTTGCATACCCTGTCCAGCTTTTGATAATCGCTGTAGGCGTAGGCACAGGCGTTGGAATAAACGCCTTGCTCTCCAGAAGCCTTGGAGAAAAGAATTTTGAGCGTGCAGGCAAAATAGCAGGCAACGCCATTTTCATAGGTCTTTGCACCTACATCGTGTTCATGCTGTTCGGATTTTTCGGCACTGACGCATTTTTGAAAACACAGACCCATGATAGTCTTGCTCTAAAGCTCGGGGGCGAATATCTAGGCATATGCTGTGTGTTGTCATTCGGTGCAGTAGGTTCAATGATATTTGAAAAGCTTTTGCAGGCGACAGGTAAAACTATCCATTCCACCATTGCTCAGCTTGTAGGCGCAATAGCCAACATCGTCCTTGACCCTGTTTTGATTTTCGGGCTTGGCCCTTTCCCAGAGCTTGGAGTAAAAGGTGCCGCATATGCCACTGTCATCGGTCAGGTACTCACAATGGTCATAGGCGGCGTGCTTCATTTTGTGTGCAACAAAGAGATACCAAGCGGCATGAGGTATTTTATACCCCAGCGCAAAATGATAACAAACATTTATAGAATAGGCGTTCCTGCCATAATAATACAGGCTCTTATGTCCGTCATGACCTACGGTCTTAATGTCATACTCAACAGGATAGGTCAATCCGCCGTAACAGCCTATGGTATCTATTATAAAATACAGCAGTTCGTATTCTTTGCGTCATTCGGCATGAACAATACTATCATTCCGGTTGTATCATACAACTACGGCAAAGGGGACAAAACAAGAGTTCGTTCAGGCATAAAATACGGTATGCTCTACACGTTGGGACTCATGCTCCTTGGCATTATAGGCTTGCAGCTTTTTGCTTCTCAGATATGCCATGTATTCTCACTGTCAGCGGATACGGAGATATTCGCCACCTACGCCATAAGGATAATCACTTTAGGCTATCTTTTTGCAGGTGCAAACATAGCCTATCAGGGAATTTTTCAGGCACTCGACCATGGCATAGCTTCCCTTGTGCTTTCCCTTATCAGACTTTTAGTTATCCCTCTCCCCGCGGCTTATCTTCTCACCCTTACCTCCTCAGCAGGCAAGATAGTATGGGCAGCCGTTCCGTTCGGCGAGCTTGTAGGCACTGTCGCCGCCATTGTGATAATGGGCAGGATAAAACGTGAGATAAAGCTCAAAGACTAAAACACTGCCCTTGATTATTATTCCAAAAGGTGCTATAATAGCATTGGTGATAATAATGAAAAGGAAAATACTTGTAGGTCTGCTTACCGCCGTTATCT